>Ga0105356_10002063_pt1 | contig 20092 bp, 16 predicted proteins | sample GOMGulsemesocosm_3_FD_83502 | JGI IMG/M metagenome (GOLD analysis project Ga0105356, IMG submission 83502) | Methane-oxidizing microbial communities from mesocosms in the Gulf of Mexico - GOM9D Gulf of Mexico | ecosystem: Environmental > Aquatic > Marine > Cold seeps | place: Gulf of Mexico... | reverse complement strand
GTGAGACACAATGGAATTTTACAATTTACTAGTGAAGAAGGATTCATTGAGCATGAGGCTCATATATTTTCTAGCTTTCCTTGCACAGACGGTATAGACTATAATGATTCCTTGAAGAATAGGAAATTCGAAAATATTATTAAATATATCAAGGCAGATCAAACTTATTATTATAACCAAACAAAAACGGTTTATCACATAGATGCATTACAGATGCTAATCACTGATCAAAGAAAGTATAACTATTCAATTATAATCAAAGATTAACTACCACCAACAATCTCTATATTTCATTATGTTGGCTGATTACCTTACATTTGGTTTCAACAAAACGAAAACATAGAGTAGCGTTGTGTAAAATCAAAAAACTAAAACTTATTCAATCAAATCGAGAATGTATTTAAAAGGATTTAGAATAAAAACATCTAAAAATAGTCAATCGATCACACTTCCTAAATGGGACTTTGGAGGTGACAAACCTTGGACGAATAGCGCTTGGAACAATGTATTAGAATCTATAAGAGAAATTCGCGAGATTGATTATCCTCTTATTATTCTGGACTTAGATAAATCTGATTTACCAGAAACTCTAATAAAGGGTAAAACAGAATTTGAAAATTGGCTAAAAAAAGTGATGAATTAAATGTAATCTACACACTACAAGATGTTAAATGTATAGCACTTACCTATCAAACCGCTGCTACGTATTTTACACTAACCGTTGTATACTATTGACAAGATGCTGTCAATGGTCTAACAGTTTTCCCAAGTTTTTCCTTCTATATTAAACACTTTTTTTCTGTGTTCCACTCCCCAACGGTAAAGCTCACTCATTACAGAGTTACATGTTTTCCCATAATCTGTTATACTATAGGTCACAGTAACAGGGCGGGTATCTTGAACCTTTCTTGTGATCAATAGATTCTCTTCGAGAAACTTCAATTCCTTCGACAACATTTTCGGTGTTATACCCTCTATTATTTTCTCCAATTCTTTAAAACCACAAGTTTCATAAAAGGTTAGCGCTGTAATAATTGGGATTTTCCACTTTCCACTAAAAATATCGAGTGCATCTCGAACTGGTACCATGTAATTACCAAAATGCTCCTTCATTGGAGTCTTCAGATCAGTCACTTCTTTGTTTTTCATATAACTATACTTTTGTATACCACTATATTATATATAGTCGCTTTCCAAATTAAACCAATAGAGCTAACTTTACCAAACAAAACCGTAAATAAATTTTAAAATGAAAAAAAGAGATCTAATAATATACCGAGTGGTGACAGCCTTATTTAGTTTAATGCTTCTGGCCGGAGCAATTACTTATTTCGTTAACTACGACATGACAAGTGAAATGTTCATCAGCTTAGGTGTACCCACCGAAATAATATACCCTTTGGCAATTGCAAAAATACTGGGTGTAATCGCACTTTGGTTAATTAAAAGCAAATTGATCAAAACTTTAGCCTATTTAGGATTCGCTTTTGATCTTCTTTCTGCAATTATTTCTCATCTAAACGCTGGAGATGGAGGTGAAATTGGACCTGCCGTTCCACTTCTATTACTGATCATTTCCTATATTTATTATAGGAAAATGCTAAATGAAGCTAAGTCACTTAACGGTTAGATAAGTGTTACTTTCTTGACCGCTTCCGAACTTCAAATTAAACAAAAAAATAAAGGCTTACCACAATAACACATATAGAACAGTATATATAATCGATTAGTCGGCAGTTATTTGAAATAACAACGAATTTAATAAACACTGCCAAAACTTTGTTTTGAAGTTTTATTAGAAATTAAGTTAAAAGCCAAAGCTTGGTATAATTAGCTAAATGAAAATATTAACTTTTAAATCGCTGTTCGAAAACATAGATTGAGCGTTAAACGAAATAGATCCTAGCAAACTATTTAATTAGTTCAGCTACTTTTTGTTTTAATTCATTAAAACCTAAATAACCACTCGTTAAATGAACTTGTTGATCATCTTTTTCTAACACAAGGGTTGGCATGCCTCTATATGTAGTATTTTTTAATTTTTGAAATTCATTTTCTGCCATTTCCTTATACTTATCTTCTTTCATTTTCGCAGAAAAGACATTAAAATCTAACCCTATTTGAGATACATAAGTTTGGTATTCTGCTACATTAACAGGATTTATACCATCACTGTAAACTGCATTTAATAACATTTCGGCAAACGTTAATCCTTTTCCGGGTAATTGTTCTTTTACAATACACAATGCAATTGCTGGTGGTAAAGAGTTTAATATTATTCTTCCCTTACCAAATACATCATTCAAAAAAAGATCACCAAATTTCACTCCTGTAGTAGATTCAACACTTTTATATGCACCTGCTTTTATATAAGGCGCAACCTCTTCTATTGTTCCAACTCTACCCCCTAAAAACAAGCCTCCACTTATCACTTCTATCTCAACTTTATCTTTAAATTCTTCCTGAAATCTCATTAAATCTGGTCCAAATCCGTAACACCATCCGCACAGGGCATCATAGTAATAAATAACTTTTAGATTAGATGTAGTCGTATTATTTATTAATGAAACAGTTTCATTATTTATGTGTTTGTTTGGTGAACAAATACCAGTATTTGTATCACATGAAAAATTTGAATTTTTCGCCATTTTATTTTTTTTAAGCAGTGCATCCCAAGAATAATGAAAAACACATAGTTTTATAAGTTAAATTAATTTCATATAAAAAAGCAAGTCATCAAATTGAATATAAAGACTTGAATACTTGTTGATATATTAGGTGTTAACTACCCAGTTGACTGATTCAATCCATTCATTTAAACTTTGTGGAACAACATTTAAAAGTTCTTGAGCTTTTTTAAAGTCTTTAGCCCGTAATTCATCTTGATTGTCGGATACATATCTATATAAATTTGAAATCTCTTTAGCAGAAAGTTCTCCAAATGCTGGTGCAATTTGCTCTTCAAATTCATTGGGTGTCATTGCAACAAAATTAATTTTCTGCTTAATTTTAATTGAAATAGCTTCAGCAATTTCTTCTCCAGTGAATAGATTTCCACCAATATATAATATTTGTCCTGCAAGCTCTGGTTTGGATACTGCAGATACAACATACTTTGCTAAATCGGTATGACTTATCCATGGTAATTTAGTATTGAACGCAATAGGATAAGGTAAAATATTATGGCTTAAAATTACCGGAATTGACCATGGAGCAGAAATATTGTCGATATAAATATCTGGAGACAATGTAATAACATTTAAACCAGAAGCATCAAACAACTCTTTGATTGTCAACTTTAAGTTAAGTGCGAGTAAATTAGTACCCTCATCTGCCAAATGAAAACCTACGTTATAAATAATCAATGAGACACTCTGTTCCTTTGCCGCAGCAATAAAATTTGTAGTATATGTTTTTGCTAGTGCAATGTCAAATATTAATGGGAAAGTATATACTGCAGCAGAAACATTATTTAAAGACTCGTTTAACCCTTTTATATTATCTAAACCACCTTCAAAAACATTAACACCTTCCATTACAGGAATCCCTTCTTTTAGAGAACGTTTTAAAGTATTTACTGTATGACCTTTAGCTAATAATTGTCCTGCGATATTTCCTCCTTGAAACCCTGAAGCATTTGATACGAAAATTTTCATTATTTGATATTTTAATTGTTTAACAGATACAAAGTTAATACCTTTACTAACTAAAAAGAAGTACATACTTTAAAGTTTGGTACATACCAAAATGTTAGAAATCTAATAATCAGTAAATTAAAATGATATACACTAATGAAATAATTTCACAATGCCCTGTAAATACAGCTTTAAAAATTATTGGCGGTAAATGGAGACTTCTTATCATTTATCAAATGAAAAATGAAAAAAAGAGATTTGGTGAGTTAAAACGATTAATACCGAGTATTAGTGAAAAAATGCTAATACAAGAATTAAAAAAGCTAACAGAAGCAGGAATTGTTTATAGAAAAGCATATAAAGAGATCCCTCCAAAAGTAGAATATTCGCTAACCGAAGAAGGACGAAAAGTACTACCGATTATAGATCAGATTAATGAATTTGGAAAGAGTTTGATTAACAATGAATCATAGTGAAATGATATTCTCAACAATAAATTATTTGTGAAATTTTCAAAAACGAAATCTTTTAAAATTCAGATTAGGAATCAAAAAACAAAGTCATAAACCTCGTTAAAAGAAAAATAAAATTATTCTGCGAGCAAAACATCTGTTTTAGGAACTCGTAATATTATAAGAAATTCAAAACAATTAATATAAATACAGACCCACTAATACAAAAAATTAATTCGAGAAAAGGAATCAAAAGCCCCCCAATTCTTAAGCTATTCATCTTTACTTTTTTTTAGATGAAGTGTTTTATTGTATTAATTAGTTATTGCATCCCCAACAATTTCTGTAATAATAATTTCGTAAATCTTTTTATTTTTCAACTTGATAAAAGTTAGGCTTCAAAAAATTGGTCTATTAGGGGAGTACAAAAGCTATTTGCCTCTTGAATTTATCCTTAAAAATAGGTAACTTCGTTACTTACAATAGAAGTCTAGCTATTTACACTAAATTTGTAATTAGCTAGACACAAGAACAATAAGTACATTAGAAAACATTAAGGATGAAGCCAGCTATACTTTTAATCATTTCCATTTGTGAAAAGAACAACATAAATCATATTCTAAATAATTTATAATCTTGAGTAACATTATTCAAAAAATATTGGTTTCGTATTTATCGAAAGAAACGAATAATTACGTTACTCCTCAAAAAAGTGATTTTGATAAAATCATTAAAATCATTAAACCTGGAGATGTTCTTTTGGTAGAAGGAAAACAAAGATTCAGTACGGCAATAAAATATTTAACCAAGTCTAATTGGTCGCATTCTGCGATTTATATTGGAGAAGAAAAATTAATAGAAGCAGATCTAAAGGATGGAGTAAGGGTCATTCCATTGCAAAATTATATGAAATATCATACCCGAATTTGTAGGCCTAAGAACCTTTCAACAACAGACGAAAGTACCTTGTTAAATTTTGCTCACTCAAAAATTGGAGGTCAATACGATACTAAACATGTCTCCGATTTATTAAAAATCGTACTTAATCCAAGATTAAAATTAAGGAAAATACTAATTCAGTTAGGTAGCTCAGACCCTACGGAAGTAATTTGTTCTTCACTAATTGCAGATGCTTTTCACTCTGTTCACTATCCTATTTTGCCGATAAAAAAAGAATTAGGTGGCTACCACAAAATAAATTCAACTTTAATTACGCCTAGTGATTTTGATTTATCACCATACTTTTACATCATCAAACCTACTTTAGAACAATTTAATTACCATGATTTCTTTAGGTTTTAACAACCTTAATAAATTTTATAACTTAATTATCATAGGATTATTACATACCAGTTTTTAAAATAGATGGAGAAACTATATGTCCACAAAATTTTAAACAGTATTAAAAAATTAGTTTAGGCTCAGCAGTTGTATTAAACATTTTATATCATTCACCTCTTAGGGCATCTGTTTTAGGAACTCTTAACAATAAAAGAAACCCTACTACAAAAAATACAATTAGCATTAATACTGACTCTCTAATGCTAAACATTCCTTCAATAAACCCAAAGAAGAATGTTCCGATAACAATACCCAATTTTTCGAGTACATCATAAAAACTAAAATAGGAAGCATGATCTTCTGTGTCTGGCAATAACTTAGAATATGTAGACCTTGATAAAGATTGTATTCCACCCATTACCAAACCAATGGTTGCAGCAATTAAATAGAAGTGTAATGGCGTATAAACAAAAGCATACGCTACAACACAAATTATAGCCCATATAAATACAACAATTCCTAAGGTTTTAATGTTCCCTATTTTTTTAGAAATAAAAGCCATTAAGTATGCTCCAGCAACGGCAATAAATTGAATAACCAAAATACTGATAATTAAACCAGTTTGCATTTCACCTTCTCCCCAAGAAATTTCTTTAGTACCAAAAAATACAGCCATTAACATTATGGTCTGAACTCCCATACTGTAAGTGAAAAATGCTACTAAATAGCGTTTCAAACTTTTTTGAGTTTTAAGTTCTTTCCAAACATTTTTAAGTTCGTTAAAACCTTTACTTAGTCTACTTCCTGTTGGCTTTCTATTGTTAATATTATCTGGTAATCCTTTAAATGTTATCTGACTAAAACCTACCCACCACACACCTGTAAATACAAAAGACCAACGTGCTGCATCAGGAATTAAATTTCCTGTAACCAGAACTAAACAAAAAATAAGTAATAAAGATGCTCCAATATAACCCCTTGAAAATCCTTTTGCACTGACTTTATCGTGTAAATCTGGTGTGGCAATTTCGGGTAAATAAGCATTATAAAAAACCAAACTTCCTGAAAAACCGATACTTCCCAACAATACTGACACCAAACTCATTTCTATATGGTTAACATCAAAAAAGAAAAAACTAATACAGGCTACAGCTCCTAAATAACAGAAAAAACGCATATAGCTTTTTTTATTTCCTGAATAATCTGCAATACCTGATAGTAAAGGAGAGAGAAGAGCAACAATTAGATATGAAAGAGATATCACATAAGAATACAACTCTGTATTCACAAAATTATGTCCTAAAACATCAACGGTCTTAATTACTTTTCCGGCTACTATTTTTTCTATCCATCCTGTTTGACTTTCGTAAAAAATTGGGAAAATAGCAGAAGTAATTACCAAGGGATAAACAGAATTTGCCCAATCATACATGGTCCATGCACTAATTACTTTTTTATCGTTTATTTTATACGTCATTTAATTAGAAATTTCATCTATCGTTCAATAATAGTTAGACAGGCTCACTATAACAACGCTAGAGATGACAAAATAGAAAAATTAATTACAAGTTTCACAATAAAGCCTTTTTACTTCTGTATTGGATAAGTTTTGAAAACTCATATTTGGCGCACCAAATAAGTTACAAAAACGCTCTTTATTCAATTCTTTTGCTTTTTTCATAAACCCTACAAGTTCTTCATTTGAGACTTGTTCTTTATCATAAATTGCTACAGTTAAAAATGAGTAAAGAAACTCTTCATCAATATTTGCTTTCATTGCAAATGGTTTCATTATTTCTATTGCCCAATCAATTCTTAATTGAAACATAAAATAATTCGCAATTCGCAAACTTTGATCTCTATCCAGATTTGAAGAGAACAATGTACTTTTCACACTTTTCAATGCTTTCTCCCTTTCTCTAAATTGTTGGTTATCAAAATAGAAATCAGCTGAAATAATGTTATAATTTAATAATAAACGATTAATCATCCATTTTTCAATACTTGTGTTAGCTAAAGACCTTATTTCTTTTAATAATACATTAGGATCTGATTCAGTACTGTAATTATTCGAGAAAATTAATAATCGCAATACCGTCTCATTGTACCGTAAAAAAGCATTAGTTGGATCAACCACTAATTGTATCTCAATTTCTCGCAACAGAACACGGTTTAAGCTGTCTTTATTCTTAGATTTTGAGACAAACCACCTTAATGCTAATTGATTATTAATAAAAGGTACATTAGCTTTTGTATGTGGAATATTAATATTTAATATTTTATTTGCGCCTACATTTCCATTCTCAATATTCTTTAACATTACAGATTGATACACTTTTGCTTTACCATAATCTTTTTCAGTTAAAGCTTTTTTAAACCATTCAGGTAAAACACCAAAAAGAGATTCATCCATAAAAATTTTTTCAACAGTTAATGTAATTTCAGCTTTGCGTTGATCCGCTAAATAAGGTTCTAAATTATAGGTAAGATCTTCAGAATTAATAAACGATCTTAATTCTACTTTAGATAGCTTAAGCAACTCTGCTTCGTATGGAGAACCTTTAATTGATTCGTAAAATCCTTCATAATTTTCTTGAGTGGTGATGGTTGTTTCTACATCTTGTAATTTATATTTTTTAATAGCTTTTAAAATACTATTCGCTCTTTTTCCTTGTAGAATTTCATTTGCTTTCACCTTTCCATCTAAAGAAGAATACGCAATCAAATCAATACGTTTTAAACTGAATCTATTTAAACTCAAAGAATCTAAGAATGGTTTTAAATCTTTACTATTATACTCTGCCTTATTGTGTTCAAAAGGAACAGTAAAACTTAATTGACTCATTACTGAATCTGCTTTACTACTAACTGATAAGGTATCCAACATAAATTTTAGGTCTATTGATTTTAAATTATCCCCACCTAAACTATTATAATTAATCGTTTGACATAAACAGTTATCTTTTAAAATTAATATGTTAAATTCTACATTATTCTTATCTACATATATTGGAATGGGTCCTAATGAAGCTTCTATTTCATTTCCTTTTTTCAGTTCATTTTTTCCAAATAATTGAGCTTTTGAGATTGGATTTAACAACACACCTTTATGAACTTTAGAAGGATATAACGTATTTCCTTCACCACAAGTGAATTGATTTCGATGAACAATATCAATAGCAATTCCATCTCCTGGTTCACTCAAAATCTTTTTTAATTGTGCTAGGTCATGATAATAAAAATAAATTTCATTATTCTTTAATTCAATATTATTAGACATTAAATGAGGTAAATAAGAATATTTCTTTGCTATTTCCGCACATTTATTTTGATCATATGGTTTAATTCCATAATCCTCTCTCATGGGTTTTACACCTTTGGGTAATACAAAAGGTTGAGAAGCTACTACATGAGTGGCAACTAATGTTTTTATACCTTCTTGCTCTTCTAAAATTATGGAAATACCGTAATTAACGTATTTTTCGTTACCGATTATTTCTGCTCCATCTTTTGTCGTAAGCCAATTTAATGCGATAGCCTTTGCAACGTTACCATATGATTTTAGCTTCGTTTTTGTATCATCTCCAGGAAATTTAACATACGAGTCAACTATTAATCGATAACAATTCTCACCTACAAAACCATGCATTCCATCATAAAACAATACACGTTTAAACGGAGAATCTTTTTTTGTGGAAGATTGTTTATGTCCAAGTCTTCCTGATTTTAATATGTAATTGGTTTGATCCGCTGCAGCCAAATCAAGAATCTCATCTTTAGTTAAAGCTGATAATTTTTTAAACCTTCTAAATGAATTAATTTTTTCTTGAACAAGGCTTTCAAGATATTCTTGATCATACTTATAATCAACATCATCAACTATTTGTTGAGCAAATAAGCTCAAAGAAAGTGAAAAAAATAATATTGATAAGTAAATTTTCAAATAAATCTATTTATTTTATATAGTTAACGTTTATTCTATTATGATAGCACAAAATAAATATAAATACAATATACAGCAAACAATACAAAACCTCTTAGCCTATTTATTTTATATCCGAATATCATTAAGGGAAAAACTAAAAAAGAAATACCTAAAACCCAATAAATATCATTGGTTATAACTTGCATTGAAACCGGTATTTCTTTTACCATTGCAGTGATTCCAACAACTCCCAAAATATTAAAAATGTTAGATCCAATTAAATTCCCAACAGATATATCTGTTTGCTTTTTAAAGGCAGCTACCACAGAAGTAATTAATTCTGGAACACTTGTACCAAAAGCAACTACAGTTACTCCAATTACATGTTCACTTACTCCAAAATTTGATGCAATTATTTCTGCTCCATCCACTAACCAACCTGCTCCAAATGCAAGTCCAATAGCACCAGCAGTAATATACAAAATATTAATAAAGATATTTGATTTTTCTACATCTGGCTCCTCATCATCAAGCACTACTGGTGTATGTTGTTTTTTTGCACTCCTAAACATATAGTAGTTAAAAGCAACTAAACCTAATGTTAGTATGACACCTTCATACCACACTATTTTTTGATCTAAAATAAAGATGTAAAACAAAATGGTAATCCCCATCATAATGGGCCAATCTATCCTTACCGTAGACCTTTTAACCGCTATTGGCAACATCATTGTCGTAATACCTAAAACTAAGGCAATGTTAGCAATATTAGAGCCTAATACATTTCCTATTGCTAATTCTGGGTGATTATTAAGTGCAGCTTTTAAGCTCACTAATAATTCTGGTGCTGACGTTCCAAAAGAAACTATTGTCATACCAATAACAAGCGTAGGGATATTAAATTTTAATGCAATCCCAACTGCACCTTTAACTAATGCTTCTCCAGCTATAATTAAAACAATTAGTCCACCTATTAAATAAACGTATTCCATTAAACGTTTTCAGAAGGTTTTTGAGGAACTTCTTTTTCGTAAGGACTTCTTCTTTTAACTGTTTGAGAAATTGGAACACTTATCTCCTCATCTACTTTTTCATCTTCTGAAGCAACTTGTTTAGCATCAGCTTTAGTTGCTTTCGGCTCTATAATTTCTTCTTTTACTTCTTTCTTTTGGTCTTTGTCTTCCTTTATCAAATCCTTCACTTGCTTTTCAATATTAACTTGATCTTTAATATTATTAATATCTTGAGTTCCTTCTCTTATTTCTCGTTGAATATCACCTGTTGCATTCTTTATTTCACGCATTCCTTTTCCTAATCCACGCGCTAACTCAGGTATTTTTTTTGACCCAAATAACATTATAACAACAAGTACTATAAAAAATAGTTCTGCTCCACCAGGCATTCCAAATAATAAAACGTAATTCATTTCAATTATATATTAGCCGCAAATGTAAGAAATTAAAAAACCTTTTAGTTTGATTTTTAATACATCTTAAATAAGGTAAACAAAGAAAATTGAAGAGCTAGACTTCAAAATTATTAAGCATAAAAAAAGCTCTGATATTTCTATCAGAGCTTTTATATAAAATAATTTTCTATTTTTTATCTACTTTCTTGTTTACGAAATCATACATCACTGGTGATGCAATACATAAAGAAGAATAAGTTCCTACAATTACACCTATTAATAGAGCGAAGGAGAACCCTCTAATAACCTCTCCACCAAAGAAGAAAATCATAGACAATACAAATATTGTACTTAAAGATGTATTAATTGTTCTACTTAAAGTACTGTTTAAGGCACTATTAATTACTTCTTTCATTTCTTGTTTCTTATGTAATCCTAAGAACTCTCTAATTCTATCAAATACTACAACTGTATCATTTATTGAATATCCAACCACCGTTAAAATAGCAGCGATAAACGCTTGATCTACTTCTAAAGAGAATGGTAATAATCCATATAAGATTGAAAATAAAGAAAGTACTATTAATACATCATGAAATAATGCAACTAATGCTCCCATACCAAATTGCCATTTTTTAAATCTAAATAAGATGTATAAGAAAATGATTATTAAAGAGAATACAATAGACATTAAAGAATTTTTCTTAATGTCATCGGCAATCGTAGGACCTACTTTTTGAGAACTCATTAAGTATTCATCCATAAATTGAGTTTTATCAACATTTGGCATCATAGCAGCTAATCCTTCGTAAAGCTTACTTTCCATAATGTCATCAGCCTTTTCATTATTACTCTCAATCATAAATGAAGTAACAATTTTCACTTGATTACCATCTCCAAAAGTTTTTACCAAAGGTGCTGATTCAAATGCTCCTTCTAAACTTTCAGCAACATCTACCGTAGAAACAGCTTCATCAAATCTCACTGTATAAGATCTACCACCGTTAAAATCTACTCCGTATTGTAAACCTCTTGTCACTAAAGAACCAATACCCATTAATATAATTATACTAGATAGGATGTAAAATTTCTTTCTATTTTTAATAAATCCATAATTGATGTTCTTAAAAGCTCCTTCTGTTAATTTAGTAGAAAAAGAAAGGCCTTTGTTTCTGTTTAATTGCCATTCGAAAATTAAACGAGTAATAAAGATAGCCGTAAACAATGAAGTAAAAATACCTATCACTAAAGTTTTAGCAAATCCTTCAACTGGACCAGTTCCAAAAAACCAAAGTACAGCACCTGTTAATAAAGTTGTAACGTTTGCATCAATAATTGATGAGTAAGCAAATTTATAACCATCAGCAACTGCTAATCTCACACCTTTACCTCCGCCAATTTCCTCTCTAATTCTTTCGAAGATAAGAACGTTCGCATCAACCGACATTCCTATTGTAAGGATAATACCTGCAATCCCAGGTAATGTTAATGCAACTAATGCTGGCATAGAAGCCAATATCCCAAATATGAAAAACATATTTGCAATTAGCGCAATAACTGAAGCAATACCAGCTTTAGAGTAATAAAACACCATGTAAGCTAATACGATTAATAATGCAACTGCAAATGACATCATTCCTTTATCAATAGACTCTTGTCCTAATGTTGGACCAACAACTGCTTCTTCAACAATTCTTGCAGGAGCAGGAAGTTTACCAGCTTTTAAAATGTTTGCTAATAATTTAGATTCTTCAATAGTCATGTTACCACCAGAGATACTTGTTTGCCCTGTTGGAATCTCTCCCATAATATTAGGAAAACTGTATACATAGTTATCTAAAGCGATGGCAACTGATTCACCAATATGACTTCCAGTTAAGATCTTCCATTTGTTAGCTCCTTCACCATTCATAGTAATAGAAACTTCTGGAGAACCACTCATTTGATCAAACTGTTGAGAAGCATCTATAATAACATCACCTTCTAAAGCAGCATCACCATCTCTGTTATCAATCTTAATGGCTAACAATTGTAAGTATCTACCTTCTTCATCGTATGGTTTAGCAGCCCATAAAAACTTTAATCTTGGAGGAAAGAAAGATTGTACTTCTTTCATTGCTAAATATTTATTTACTGTAGCGGTATCTTTAATTGCAACATAACCAACAACTGGTCCTTGTCCGTATTCATATTGTTGATTTTCAGGGTTTTGAAAAATTGCTGGGCGCATCACAGAAAACAATGGGTGATCTTTAGCATATTGTTCTGCATCTTGTTGTGCATTCAATGCCGTAGAAGTAGAATCAGTTCCATTACCATCAACACCTTTTTCTAAATCAGCCATTAAGTCTGAAGCAGCATTTTCTTCTGTAGAATCCCCTTCTACAACAGCAACAGCATCTTCAGCAGCTACTTCTTCAGTAATTTCAGTAGTATCAGTTTTACTCCCCTCTTTTTTTCCTTGAAAAAGCTTACCTAACTTAGCATCAGCTTGTTCTATCATTGGATAAACTTCTCTGTTTTCCCATGTTAACCAAAACTCTAATTTTGCAGTCCCTTGTAATAACTGTCTTACTCTAGCTTTGTCTTTTACCCCTGGTAATTCAACTAAAATTCGATCAGAACCAGTTAAACGTTGAATACTTGGTTGCGCAGATCCAAACAAGCCTACTCTTGTCTTAATCACATTAAAAGAACGATCAATTGCTCCATCAGCTTCTTCTTTAACAAATTCTAATACTTCTTCATTTGTAGCATTAGGAGATAATTTATCTTTATTATCTAGTGTATAAAATATTGCAGATAATTGACCCGATGGGTTAGCATCTTGATAAGCTTGCCCAAAAAGCGTAACAAACTCTTTGTTAGAGTTTTGTTGCAACTTTTTTGCTTCAGCCAATGCAGTATTGAAAGCTACATCTCTATTATTAGATGACAAAGCTCTTACAACTTCAGCAACTTGAATTTCAAGTGTAACATTCATTCCACCTTTCAAATCTAAACCTAGATTTAACATTTTTGCTCTCAATTCTCCATAAGTATAATCTATCACAGGATAAACTTTCTCTGAAGCCATTGAATCTAAGTAAGCAAATTCTAAATCTGAATTTCCATTTGCGTATTCCTTTGCGTCACTCTCTACTCCATTAGCAACCCACGTTAGTGATAGAGCGTATAAACAGCCCATTGCGAAAAGTATTGTAAACGTTGTTAAAAGTCCTTTGTTTTGCATTTGTATAATAAATTAGTCTTCCTATTTTTTTTATAAGCTCGCAAATATAGCGTTTACAATACTAATTTACAATAGAAATTATAATTACTTTTTATTCCTACTAAAGTCCGTTATAAATGTTAATTTTATATGCAACTTTTTTTAATCTAATAACGTTTATTCTCTATGAATTTTAAATTAAAAATAACATTGTTACTAATCCTTACAAGTATTATATTTGTTGAATCTTATGCTCAAATTGGATACAAAAGAGCACTATCTTTAAAAGTATTAGAAGCCAATGGCGACACCTTAATTAATCCTTGGACAGGTGGGTTTAATTCTGTTCAATTTTCTGAAATAGATTTAAATCTTGATGGAATTAAAGATTTATTTGTTTTTGACAGAACAGGAAATCGAATTTCTACTTTTATTAATCAAGGAGAAGCGAATAAGTCAAGCTACATTTATGATCCATCATACATTAATCACTTCCCTAAAGATCTCAAAAACTGGGCATTAACTAGAGATTATAATTGTGATGGGAAAATGGATCTTATTTGTTCTAACAATGGCTATGTTGCTGTTTATAAGAATAATTCAACCACTCATTTAAGCTTTGTTCTAGATGTTGAATATATTCAAACTAAATTCAATCCTGACACATCTCCAAACGCAATCAATTTATACGTAAGCATCTCAGATATTCCTGTAATTGATGATATTGACAGTGATGGTGATTTAGATATTCTCACTTTCGGTAACGGTTCAGGTGCCTATGTTGAATACCATAAAAATTTATCTATGGAAACAACAGGAAACTGCAACAGCTTTAGCTTTGAATTAAGTAATAACTGCTGGGGTTATTTCCGTGAAAGCAATAGCAACAATAGTGTAACATTATATGATACTTGCCTATACAATATAAACAATCCTCAAAAATTAGCAGGCGGAAATAAACATGCAGGGTCTACACTTTTAACATTAGATGTTGATGGAAATAATAGCAAAGATTTAGTATTGGGTGATGTTTCATTCAATAATTTTACTTTGTTGACTAATGGAGATTCAAGCCCCAATTTAGATAATTCATCCATGTCAGCTCAAGACACTCTTTTCCCTAAAAACAACAATAACACAATTGAAGCCAACATTGAAATTTTTCCCGCGGGCTTTTATTTAGATGTAAACAATGATAATATTAAAGACTTAATTGTTTCGCCAAACTGTGGTAAAGGCTGTAAAAACAACAATAATGTTTGGTACTATAATAACACCGGAGCAGACAATAACCCTAACTTAAATTTTGAAACTAACGCTTTTCTCCAAAGTAGTATGATAGAAGTTGGTGAAGGAGCTCACCCTGTTTTTTTCGATTATAATGCAGATGGATTAATGGATCTTATCATCGGAAATAAAGGAGAGTACGACTCTTCTTTAAGTCAACTCTATAAAGCAAGCTTATGGCTTTATAAAAACATTGGGACCTTATCAAGTCCATCTTTCCAATTAATAACAAAAGATTTTGCAAACATCTCAACCATTAACTTAGATAACATAGCAAATAGACCTACATTAGGATTACATCCGACATTTAAAGATTTAGATGGCGATAACGATTTAGACATGATCTTAGGAGACTACAATGGTCGCATTCACTATTTTACAAATACCGCTGGAGCAGGAAACATAGCAACTTTCACACTAACGACCCCCGACTATTTTCACATTGATGTTGGTAATAATGCAACTCCCCTACTTTATGATTTGAATAAAGATGGTTTAAATGATCTTATTATTGGTAAAAGATCAGGTACATTTTCATACTATGAAAATATTGGAACGACCCTAATCCCTAATTTCAGTTTAATTACTGACAGCTTAGGTAAAATAACTACTAAAATATATTACGAAGGAAACAGTAACCCTGTAATCATCGATAGTGCTGGAACAACACAACTATTTTCTGGATCTGGAACAGGTTCAATTTATAAATTTGGAAATATTGACGGAAACTTAACAGGAACTTTTTCGGTAGACAGTGCTGTTCAACAAATTTGGACAGGTATTAATTCTATTGTCTCCATTACTAACATCAACAATGATAATTTGCTTGACATGTTTATTGGGAACCAATCTGGTGGTCTCACTTATTATGAAGGAAGTGCCACAGTAAGTATTAAAGAAATTAATTCAATATCACAAATCAACCTATACCCTAATCCTTCGAATGAAATTATAACAATTGATATAGGAAACAATAACATTAATAACGCAACACTACAAGTAGTCGATCTTCTTGGAAAAGTAATTCTGACAGAACAGATTACTTCTCAAACAACAACAATCAACCTTAACAGTTATAGTAAAGGAATTTATTTAGTAAAATTTTCAAACAAAAACGGGAGCAAAGTTTACAAAGTAATTAAGAAGTAAATTTTAAGAGTGATAAAACAGATTTATGTTTCAATAGGCCTTTTAATTATCTTTTTTGGTCATCTCCTTTTTATCAATTACAAGAATTCAAAAACCAAACTATTTAGAAAAATTCAAAAAAAACATGAATATAATTATGATTTTATATTCCCAATATTATGAAGTTTGTTTGTCTTAATATTTTTCAGTAAAACTTGAACAACAAAAGACAATGGTTCTCAACATAGAAATGCTGGTTACTCTAATTATACGAGATGGGGAAGATAATTAAATAATAACTCCCAACTCTTCAAATAAGCAACATTTACCATTATCAAAAGTTACTAAACAACCGTTAGTATGCAAAACGATACCGTTCAGTAAAAAAAACGGTACTTTAACTTTCTTATAAAATATAAACACTAATAATTCAATAAATTTATTTTAAGTTCGCATAGAATCAAATTATATTTAATGAAAAATTTAGTAATTACTACCCTTACAATATTAATGTTATCTCCATTAACCTCTTTTTCTCAAAACGATACAGAAGTTATAGAAAAAAAAGCTCCCACTGAAAAAAACAAATTCAAACACAGCCTGGGTTTAGCTGCAGGATTCACAACAGGATATGGTCTTTCATATAGATTTATTCCTAAAAAATTTGGAGCCCAAATTGCTTTCGCACCTTATAAAGGTGAAAATGAATCACGATACAGTATTGGACTGACTTTTATTTACAAGATAATAGAATCAAGAAGAGCTAACCTATTCATTTACCAAGGAAATCATTTGCTATTAAAAAGTGAAGAATATTCACAACCTATTTATACTCCAAACTACAACGGTTATGGTAACTACGGGTACACTAGTTATGAGACTATAACTAGAGACGATAACAAAATAAATAACGGAATTGGTATTGGTATGGAACTAAAATCCGGAGATCATATCGGATTTAATTTCATGGCAGGTTACGCAGGTTACGATTCTTTTAAGACAATTAATGTAACTGGAGAATTTGGATTATTTTTCAATTTTAATTAACACCCCATTACTTTCTCATTAAAATGACATTGAATAATTTTTAGTTATAATAAGTTATAGTTTATACCTAAATGTATTAACTATTTATATGAAAAAAGATATTGAACACATCTATTGGTTTGCCTCAAGTGACACCAGTGGACCAAGCACAAGGTATCGTGTAAAACACCCTTTAACACATCTAAAAAAAAATTATAACATAAACTATCATTTCTGTTTCCCCTCTCGCTCAATTAATGGAATTCTTAACTTTCTAACATCATTCATCTCTGCTCTTTTCTTTCGTAAAAAAAATTCGCTAATTGTAATTCAAAAAGTTTGTACCAATAGAATATATGCTAATGCTCTGAAGCTATTAGTTCTAATACATAAGAAAAATACGGTGTATGATATTGACGATGCAGAATACCTAAGAACAAAAACCAAATCGTTACACTTCTTCTTAAAAAACTGTAAAGTAATACTCGTGGGAAGTAATAAATTACATGAATACTGTATAAAGTATAATCCAAATGTTCTTATACAAACCTCACCTGTAATAAGTCATAATTACAGAAAGCAAAAAAAGCAAAATACTTTAACAATTGGATGGGTTGGTAACACTGGAAATGGTGATACACTATCACATCCATTTTCTCATAAATCAAGTTTATTTAAATTGTTTTTCTGTTCAATTACTCAAATAAAAACCCCAATTAAGCTTATCCTGATTGGCATTAAAAGTACATCTGATATTTTAGAAATAAAATCATATTTTAAACACTCACCAAATATTGACATTGAAATACTCTTAAACCTAAACTGGAAAGATGATCATTGGCTTTATAAAGATATCTCTCAGTTTGATGTTGGTATTTCTCCAATGCTTAACCATCCATTTAACCAAGCTAAATCTGCTTTTAAAGCAAAACAATACTTATCATGCGGAGTACCTGTTATTGCAAGTAACGTTGGAGAAAACAGTAAGTTCGTTATTAATAACTATAACGGCATCCTTTGTAAAGATTCTGAAGATTTTGTTTCAGCTCTAAATAAATTTATTTTTATGAAGGATGAAGAATATCTTGAATTTAGCAAAAACTGCCTTAAAGATACTGACCAATATTCAGTTGATAACTATTGTAAAAATTTAATTGACAATAATCGAATTGACAAAATAAACGTATATTCAAATCTAAACCGAAACAACCTCAACTATTAATTAATGCATACTCAACACCAACTCTTTCTGTTCATAATCAATTATAGCGTTGTAATCATATAGAATATCACCACCTAGAACACCATCAATAGGCTTAATATTCAATTTTTCATAAGATTGATTCACATGTGACAAATCTAATACTGCTGCGCCATAAGCCTTAATCGTTATCTCACCTATAATAAGCTTATCTAATATCACTTGTTTGCTTTCCATAGAATTAGTACCTAAACCAGTAGACAAACGATCTTGTTCCTCTATAGAATCTTCATCTACAAAAGTACTTACCCTTGTCTCATCAAAAACAGTACGTGATGCTCCTGTATCTAAGATCATACAAGCAGGTTTACCATTTATAAAAAGTGTTATTTTTAAATGGTAGCCGTCACCTTCTATCGGAAAAATTTCTATTGGGAGGATTGTTTTCATAAATTATGAGGTAAAAAAAATGCCAGAACAAGTCTGGCATTTTTTATGGAGCGAGAGACGGGGCTCAAACCCGCGACCCTCAGCTTGGAAGGCTGACGCTCTATCAACTGAGCTACTCTCGCTAACGTTTTGCAAATATACAAATATTATGCAATAACTCCATCTAAAAGTGAATTAGTTTTTTTAACTCCTGCTGCACTCTCTATTAATTTAGCTTTTTCTGCGTCAGTTAAACTGATTTCAACAACCTTTTCTATTCCGTTACGTCCTAATATACAAGGAACTCCGATAGATAAATCGCTTAATCCATATTCACCATCTAACAATGCTGAACAAGGAAACATTTTTTGAGAATCTTGAGCAATTGCTTGAACCATTGATGAAACTGCTGCTCCTGGAGCATACCAAGCGCTAGTTCCTAATAAACCAGTTAATGTAGCACCACCAACTTTCGTTGCTTCTACTAATTCGTTCATTCTTTCTTCAGATAAAAATTCTGAAACTGGTACACTGTTTCTTACTGCTTTCCCAATTAATGGAACCATACCAGTATCACTGTGTCCACCAATCACCATTCCTTCAACATCTGAAGACGGGCAACCTAAAGCTTCTGCTAATCTATATTTAAAACGAGCGCTATCTAGAGCTCCTCCCATTCCAATAACTCTATTTCTTGGCAATCCAGTTACTTTGTGTGCTAAATAAGCCATAGTATCCATAGGATTACTAACCACAATTATAATTACCTCTGGAGAATGCTTCAATAAGTTTTCACTTACCATTTTCACAATTCCAGCATTAATACCAATCAACTCTTCACGAGTCATTCCTGGCTTACGAGGAATACCACTTGTAATTACCGCAACATCACTACCTGCTGTTTTAGAATAATCATTAGTTGTTCCTGTAATTTTAGTATCGAAACCATTTAAAGAGGCACACTGCATTAAATCCATTGCTTTACCTTCTGCAAAACCTTCTTTAATATCAATTAATACAACTTCCGCTGCAAAGTCTTTAATTGCAATATATTCAGCACAACTTGCACCTACTGCTCCTGCTCCTACTACTGTAACTTTCATACGTTT
>Ga0105356_10002056_pt1 | contig 20132 bp, 18 predicted proteins | sample GOMGulsemesocosm_3_FD_83502 | JGI IMG/M metagenome (GOLD analysis project Ga0105356, IMG submission 83502) | Methane-oxidizing microbial communities from mesocosms in the Gulf of Mexico - GOM9D Gulf of Mexico | ecosystem: Environmental > Aquatic > Marine > Cold seeps | place: Gulf of Mexico... | reverse complement strand
GGTTTCACGAAGATCCGTGTCAGCCACATTATCAAGCAATGGCGCATCCAGAATAGTGAACACCGAGCTAACGTTTGCAACGGCTTCAAGCTGTATTTTAATCTCGGCAAGGTCAGAGAGTGTCCGCGCAGAAAAAAGCTCTCCACTGCTCGGCGTATAGGTCAGAAACAACGCCTCTTCACCACCAAAACGTTGTTCAATTTCTCGATAATAAGCAAGGTCGGCATCACCCTCCACCACCAACGTGTCAGAGGAGGCCTCAAAGGTAAAACGCGGCCAGAAACTCGCCGCCAGCAGACAGATCAGCACCACAAAAACCAACATGAGGCGTGGATAATCAAGGCTTTTTAAATAGAGAGAAAGCAAACAGAACTCCGCTGTATTAGGTTAAGACAAGAAAAGTGCCGCCAGAATCGACAGCACTGAATATTTGCAAATGATAATCAATGCCGTGTCACTTTAAAACCACGCAAGCATCAGATTGAGAAAGGCGTCTTTTTTATTGTCCAATACCTATATGGAAAAAAGGATAATCCTATGCAAAAACCTATTTGGCAGCCCTCTGAAAAACGTATCTCACAGGCTAATTTAACCAACTATCAGGATTACCTGAGCGATAACTATGGCCTGAAGTTCAACGATTATCGCGAACTACATCAGTGGTCCATCAACAATCGTGCTCAGTTCTGGGCATCAATATGGGATTTTTGTGATGTTATTGGCGATCCGGGCGAACAAGAACTCATTAAAGGTAACAGCATGTTGGAGGATCGTTTTTTTCCTTCAGCCAGTCTGAATTTTGCCGAAAATCTCTTACAAAGACGAGATCACGACGATGCCATGGTGTTTTGGGCCGAGGACAAAACCGGTCAACGTATCATCTGGAAAGAACTTTATGATGAGGTTTCACAACTGCGTCAGGCGCTCATCAAATTAGGTATAAAATCCGGCGACCGCATTGCCGCTTATATGGCCAACACACCACAAGCGGTTATCGCCATGTTGGCCTGCACCAGTCTCGGTGCCACTTGGTGCTCCTGTTCTCCGGACTTTGGCGGACAGGGCGTTATTGACCGTTTCACGCAAATTCATCCAACTATATTGTTTACACATACGCATTATTATTACGCCGGAAAACACTATGATAATACCAATAAGATCAACAAGATAAGAAATGCTCTTAAAACACTTACTCACGTTATTATCGCCCCCTACGGAACTGACCCTGTTATTGAGAGCACGTCTTGCGCCACAGATAAACAATGGCTGTATTGGCATGAACTGCTGGCCCCTTATCAAGCCCAGCCGATTGAGTTCGAACGCTTTCCTTTTCATCATCCGTTGTATATTTTGTTTTCAAGCGGCACCACCGGCACGCCAAAATGTATCATTCACAGCGCGGGCGGCACCCTGCTACAACATCTGAAAGAACATCAGTTACATTGCGACGTTAAACCCAATGATCGGCTGTTTTATTACACCACCACCAGCTGGATGATGTGGCATTGGCTAGTATCGGGGCTGGCTAGTAAAGCCACGTTATTACTCTACGACGGTTGCCCCACCCATCCCAACGACAGCATATTATTTATGTTTGCCGATGCTGAAGACATGACGTTGTTTGGTACTTCGGCAAAATTCATTGATACGCTGGCGAAAAACCACGCTCGCCCGGCTCAGATTCACAACCTGGGAAGCCTACGCACCATCACTTCAACCGGTTCAGCGCTCAGCCCCGAGCACTTCGATTATGTCTATCAGCATATAAAAGGAGATGTGCAACTGTCCTCCATCTCTGGTGGCAGCGATATCATTTCCTGTTTTGTTCTTGGTAACCCCTTGATGCCCGTTTATCGAGGTGAAATAACCTGCGCCGGTCTGGGCATGGCTGTCGAGGTGCGTAACACTGAGGATAAAACGATTGAGCATGAAAAGGGCGAATTGGTGTGCACTAAAGCCTTCCCCGCCATGCCCATTGGTTTTTGGAATGACCCGGATCACAGCAAATACCACGCGACCTATTTTGAAAAATTCCCAAACATCTGGGCGCATGGCGACTTCGCTGAACGCACTGAACAGCAAGGTTTTATTATTCACGGTCGCTCCGATACCACACTTAATCCCGGTGGCGTGCGCATCGGCAGTGCTGAAATCTATCGACAGGTGGAACAAATCCCCTGCGTACTCGATTGTGTGGTGATTGATCATCAATACGAAGGCGACCTGAAAATCATCCTATTTGTGCAACTGAGTGAAGGAACCGTATTGGATATAGCGCTGATCGAAACAATCAAACAACAAATCCGTACCGGCACAACACCGCGCCATGTTCCCGATCTGATTTATCAGGTGGCCGATGTGCCCCGCACCCATTCGGGTAAAATTGCAGAACTGGCTGTTAAATCCACAGTGGAAGGAAATAAAGTAAACAATCTGAGCGCGTTAGCTAATCCCGAGGCGCTGGATGGCTATAAAAACATCGTCAAACAGCATCATAAAAAAGCAATTCTTTAAATTACCAACTCAGCGTACTGGTGGTATTGATGGAGAACTATCTATGACATCACCTCAAGCCAGCTTCAATCCACAACAGGGTTTTCTTCCCTCTGTTGATCCTTTAGAAAAACTGCCAGCGGACTTTAGTGAATGGGAGGACGCAGCCTCTCAGCTGCCAAAATTACTGTTAAGCGACCGCTTGTATGCCCTGCTTGAAACACTGCCGCCCTTCCCTATCAAAAAGCTAGGCAGTGCCACCGAAGTAGAGCGCGCTATGATCATCGTGTCATTCCTCAGCCATGCCTACGTGTGGGGCGGTACGCTATCGGGAGATTCCAACCCACCTGGCACCCTACCCTACAGACTTGCCGAACCCTGGTATCAGTTATCACAAATGCTCGGCAGGCCACCCGTACTGTCCTACGCCTCCTATGCTCTACACAACTGGCGCCGCCTTGACACTAATCACGCCGTGGAGCTTGGCAATATTGCGTTGTTGCAGAACTTTTGGGGCGGCGTTGATGAAGAATGGTTTATTTTGATTCACGTGGATATCGAGGCACGTGCAATTCCCGCAGTTTCAAGCCTGCTGCCTGCTCAAACGGCTGTTTCTGAAAACCAGCCCGACAAGCTACTACAATTCCTAAATAAGATTAAGCACGCGCAGGAAGGCATGTGTCATAGCCTTGCGCGTATGCCCGAACATTGCGACCCGTATATTTATTACAACCGTGTCAGGCCCTTTATTCACGGTTGGACCAACAACCCCAGCCTGCCCGATGGTTTGTTGTACGAAGGTATCACAGCCTATCAAAACAAAGCTCAGAAATTTCGCGGCGAAACCGGCGCGCAAAGCAGTATTATTCCGGCGCTGGACAGCCTGCTAGGCATCGAGCATGAAGACGATCCCTTAAAAGAATACCTGCTGGAAATGCGTGATTATATGCCACCGCAACATCGGGAGTTTTTAAACCAGTTGAGTGGAGGATCTTCGCTGCGGGACTTTGTAGTACGCGAGCGTAAAAACTCATCAGCACTAGTAGAAACCTACGATAACTGTGTGTCCCTGGTTGAGCGTTTTCGTACCCTGCACCTGCAATGCGCAGCAAGCTATATCCATCAACAAGCACAATCAGATGCGGCTAACCCTGTTGATACCGGCACGGGTGGCACGCCTTTTATGCGTTACCTGGATAAACACAACAGAGAAACCGGGCGATTTTTAATTGATGTGGGGTGACATAAGCCCGCCGAGCCTTGGCCCTGATCTAGACTCAGCCTTCATCGTAAAGCAAGCATCCGGAACACCGGGGAATTAAGCCATTAATACCGGCACAATAAAGTCTAACTACTGAGTAACCTCCTCTTCATTTTCTCGAGCCTGTTTGGCAATGCTTCTAGTTTGCAGCATTTTATTTTTATCTTTATTTTCGTAGGCCAGTTTGTAATAACTAGGCATTAACTCAATCGCCTGATCGAAGAACTTATCCGCCTCTAAATGCTTGCCCTGTAACATACAGAGGTAGCCCACACTATTATAAGCAGAGGCTTTATCCATGACTCGACTGAGAGTCAGTAAAGCATCATCGTAGCGCCCCATGCGGGTGTACAACAGGCCTAAGTTACGCCAGGTGCGCTCATAATTACGGTCATAATTTAACGCATTACGGAAATACTTTTCAGCCAGAACCCAATTATTAGCCAGATAATTTGAGTACCCCAAATTGTTATATATCTGCGCTGACCTTGGCTTGATTTGACTGGCTCGTTGATAATACTCAATAGCCTCTTCGTAACGACTATCGAGATCTGCAAGGATGCCTAAACCGTTGTAAGCCCAAACGGGAGAAGAGCTGTCAAAAGGCTTCACAGCCTTTTGCTGTATGATCACCGCCTCGGCATTTAAAAGCGCTTGCTGCCTAGCTCTTAACTGGGAACCAATCTGCGTGGCTTTATCATTGGTTTGAGTCAAGTGTTCTCTAATTTCTGAAACCTGTTCTTGATCATTGCTGGAATCGGCTTGCAACCGCTGCTGATCTCTTTTAGCTTCCAGCTGAGTCAGCTGTGACTTGATTAATAAAACATCAGGGTGACTGTCAGCAAAGTCGCCTGAAAGCGTTTTGAGCTGTTTACTTAAATCCGCGATTTTTAAGTCATAATTTGATGGCTGGTCTGCGCCTTTTTTTAAACTATCAATTTGTCCATACAGCTCACTTCTATGCTTAAGTGTCTCTCTAAGCTCCTGTTTAAGGGTAACGATATCTGTCTTAATCCGTACCACTTCTTCGTCACTGGTAGTTGCAACAGCTTCATTTTCTTTTAGGCCAACAAATCTTTTTTCATCCGCCTTTATTGCCAAATTGAAATACTTTTCTGCGCGTGAGTAATGTCTCGCTTTTAAGTGAATCAGACCTAAGGCCTGTAATGCCGCAGTATCATCAGGCTTACTCTTTAGAGCCAACTTAAAAGCCTTTTTAGCGAGTTCTGAGTTACCTCGACTACGGTGTATATTGCCGATTTTCAAATAAACGACAGCCTGATCCTCGGCTCCATCCAAAGCTTGTAAGTAGGCAAACAAAGCTTTATCAAGCTCACCTTTAGCTAACTCTCGATCGCCCAACACCACATAATTCACAGCGGCATCGGCTGTAAAAACACTTTCGAAGGTTACCGGTGAGGCACCATCATAGAGAGGGTTGTTGGCAACATCCTGCTGGGGATTTTCAGCCACCGTTGCGCAGCTGGATATGAGTGCAGTAATCGAAACTAAGACTAAAAACTGTTGGAAATTCATTATTATTTTTTGCATACCAATCTCCCTGCTTTAGTACCTTAAAGAACAAATTAACACTCACTGTATGCGACTAAATGCCTCAATCATTCGTATTACAGCCGGCCCAATCGCAACAAGAAAGAAAGAAGGCCACAAAAACAGTACCAGTGGGAATATCATTTTGGTGCCAATTTTTGCTGCAGCTTCTTCTGCTGCCTGTGTCCGCTTGTCACGAAACTCTTCGGAATAGATTCTCAACCCTTCAGCAACGCTGGTACCAAAACGAACACTTTGGTCAATCAAAACCACCAAACTGTCTATTTCTTCAAGGCCGGTACGGTGCGCCATATTTTTTAAGGCATCCATCCTGGGGACACCCAAACGAACTTCCGTATTAACCAACGCCAACTCTTCAGCTAAATGCGGATGACTCACATCCAAATCTTTAGCGACGCGCTGTAATGCAGCAACCAACCCCAACCCCGACTCAACACAAATAACTAACAGATCCAGAGCATCGGGGAAAGCGACCCGCAACAATTTCTTTCTTGCCTTAACTCGGTGTTCAAGAATGGTATTGGGAATAATGACGCCAATAAAAGCCGCAATAACCATGAAAATAAAAATTTGTGTCGTTGATAACTCAGGAAAAAAACGCGAAGAGAACAGCACGATGAAGGGTAAAACAATCGCCAATAAAGTTTTTATTGCATAGAAAGTCATCAGCGCATTAGGGTGCCTGTACCCCGCATGTACCAACTTTGAACTGATATGAGAACGCTCCCATTCCTTTTTAGGTAATACAAATTTTGAAACAGGTTCGATAAAATGTGCAATTTTATCCTGAGTCGTATCATGGTGTTCCGTTGGCGCATGGTGGGGTTCCACAATATGCGCCAAACGACGCCTCACCGGATCAGTCAAACTCGCCACTAACATTGATAGCGCCAACCCAAAAATAAAGATGGCCGCCGCAATCAATGCCAGAAAAACTAAGCGTCGCTGCCCTTCATCTTGAAAATAATTACCTAACAATTCCAGTATATAGTCCATATGATCACCACTAAGGTTTCAATACTTCCCCCGCCAATTACACGTTGATACGTATAATCTTGCGTATCCAGAAAATCCCGGCTATCAACATTACAAATGCCCAGGCAATCAGCGTCCTGCCAAGTTCGGCATCAGTTAAAGTTTGCAAATACGTTGGTGTCGTAATAGAAATCAGCAAGAACAGCACAAAAGGTACTAAAATTAAGACCCAGGCTGATAACCGGCCTTCTGCTGACAGCGTTTTTACTTTTCTTTGGAACCGATAACGACCACGAATCACGCGACTGATGTTTTCCAATATCTCCGCCAGATTACCGCCCGTCTCTTTCTGAACAAGAATGGCCGTCACCACCCCCATCATGGCAATACTGGGAACGCGCTCCAGCATACCCAACATTGCGGGCCGCAGATCACTGCCATAATTCAAATCATTGAATGTAATTTCAAATTGTTTAGCGATCGGATCTTTCATCTCTGTAGCGACAAGATTTATGGATTCGATGAAGGGGTGCCCGGCCTGCACCGCACGTTTCATAATATCTAGCGCATCAGGTAATTGTTCATCAAATTTAGCGAGATATTGATTACGATCGCTAATAACTTTTACGAAGGCCAGTACAGTCACTGCCACAGCCGCGAGTAGAGAAAACATCCAATTTTCCAAAAACAACCAGACAATTACAAAAATCGCGACCGCAATCATGATGACGTTTATAACGAAGCGATAACTGCTGATCTTATAACCGGCTTCACGCAACATACTCGTCAAATAATCTATCCCCGGAAATGCTTCAAACCATCGTTCAACAGGCGATAATTGTTTGAGGTATTTCTCGCGCAGCAAATTCACCGTTCCGTCATAATCGATTTCAGAACCAATCTCTTTCAATCTGCTTTTTAAGCGTTTGCGCGTTTGTTTACCTTCGCCAAACACCGGCACAACCATCGCATAAATCAGCACAGATACTGCCGTAAACACCATTAGTAGAAAGATTAATTCAAGCATAGTATTTCCTCCCAATCAGTCATTACTGAATACAGTAATGGGTAGGTCAATGCCTAGTAATTGCAGTTTTTTATAGAACCCAGGAACAATACCTGTGGGTTGATAGTTACCCAGAACATGTCCGTCCTGATCAATGCCTCGGCGATTGTATTGGTAGATCTCTGACATGGTAACAACATCACCTTCCATGCCATTTATTTCCTGAATACTGACCACGCGTCGGCACCCATCCTCTTGACGTTCAAGCTGAATAACCACATCCAATGCTGAAGCAATCTGCGCGCGCAAAGTGCGTTGGGGGAACTCAATGCCGGTCATCATCACCATATTTTCAACCCGGCTCAACGCATCTCTGGCTGAGTTAGCATGGATAGTGGTCAGTGAACCGTCATGACCGGTGTTCATCGCCTGTAGCATATCCAGTGATTCCGCCCCCCGGACCTCACCAACAATGATACGATCAGGCCGCATCCTTAAGCTGTTTTTAACTAAATCGCGCTGGGTGACAGCGCCCTTGTTTTCAATATTGGCAGGCCGTGTTTCCATACGCACAACATGGGGCTGCTGAAGCTGTAACTCAGCTGAATCTTCAATAGTGATGACTCGTTCACCGGCTGGAATATTGGCCGAAAGGATATTCAGCAAGGTCGTTTTCCCTGAGCCAGTACCGCCTGAAATCAATACATTTAACTTAGACCGAACGATGGCTTCAAGAATGTGACTCATCGGTTCAGAAAGCGAACCCAGTTCCCTAAGCTTTTCCATGCCCAACATTTCAACACCAAACCGGCGAATTGAAATAACTGGGCCATCAAGCGCCAGCGGAGGTATGATGACGTTCACCCGTGAGCCATCGGCAAGTCGGGCATCCACCATCGGTGAGGATTCATCAATACGGCGCCCCACCCGGGAAACGATTCGGTCGATAATGTTAAGCAAATGCGCTCGGTTATCGAACGTTACATCGGTCAACTCGAGGAGACCATTACGCTCGATGTAAACTTTATTCTCAGTGTTAACCAAAATATCCGAGACTGAAGGATCATCCAGCAGCGACTCATTCAGCCCCAGTCCCAGAATTTCATTTTCTATTTCGTGGACCAAGCGTTTTCTGGACTCCAGATTCAGAGGTAAATCCTCTTCACGCATCAGGCGTTCACAAATATCACGGATTTGTAAGCGCGCCTCACGCTCCGTCAAACTGTCAATTAAAGAAAGGTCGATAACTGTTAATAGTTTTGTATAAATTAGCTTTTTACACTCGCTTTCACGCGCACTTAAAAAAGTTTGTTGTTTATGATTCTCGCTAGAAACCACGCCACTAGCGGCCCCGCCAGCTATTGGAGCCTTCTCATGAAGCTGTTCTTTTCCTGACAGTGTTGCGGCCATATCAAATACTCCTTTTTATAATCGAGCCTTTAATCGTTCGATAATGCCTTTTTTTTCAGGTACTGGCTCACCACTGAGTTGCGAGCTTAACTCCAGTATCTCTTTCGTTACCTGTGCGTTGCGGGCAAATGTATATAGGGGAATGCCATTATTGATACTGTCATTGATCCTTTCAAAATCGTTCGTTACAAGAACTGGAGAGATACCTTGAAACGCTTTTTCCACGTCGGAAAGAGTCACCTCTGAATTCTTTTGATAGCGATTAACAACGGGCACGATACGTGTTTTATCAAGTTGCAGATCCTGACAAAGAATTTTCATTAATCGAGTGGCATCAGTGACATGGGTTACAGATTGCTGCGTCACCAAAACCACTTTATCGGCACGCTCTAGCACGGTTGTTGTTAGTGCATCAATATGCCGAGGTATATCGACAATAACCTGATCGTAATTTTTCCCCAACAGATCCAGCAGCTTCTCCAAGTGCTCACCCGACAAGTCTTCATGCAGAATAAATTTCTGACTCTCAACACTCATCACACGTAAGCCACTTTCATGAGTCAACAGGTAGCCATCCAAAGCGAACGCATCCATTTCATCAATCATATGCAGGGCTTCGACTAAGCCCTGCTTGGGAATAAGATCCAAATATTGGCCAGGCGAGCCAAATTGGGTATCCAGATCAATGAGTACCGCACGCTTCTCCATCGCCACTGTGAACATATGGGCGATATTACTGGCCAACAATGAAGCACCCGAACCGCCTTTAGCATTCATGATCACAATCAGGTTGGCATCACCAGCACGGTCAGACTCTTGTAATTCTTCGATCACTTGACCAATCGAGCCAATAAGATCATCGAATTGAACCGGCTCCGTTAAAAAATCGCGTGCACCGGCTTTCATTGCCGCGCGCATGGCTTCGTGATGGTCTTTATTGCCGATCACGATCATCGGAGGCCGATCTTCAACAGGCCGCATGGCGTACTCGTGTAACTCCTCCTCCCATCCGCCGCCGTTTTGAATGAACAGTACGATATCTGGCAAATTATCCTTATCGAATCCATACAGCGGGTCACAGTGCCCATTACTCATATGTTTTTTAGTAATAATTAGGTCGGGCAACAGGTTGCTGAGTTGGTCGACTATAGCAAGCGCTTCATTATCACGACTGGTGCACATTAACGTGATTTGAGTCGAAGTCCTGGATCGGATTTTCCGACTGGGAGAGCCTTTATCAAAATGAGAACGATCAGTTAACATGTTGTTACTCCTGTACCCGACGGGGAAATTCCCAAACTTTCTGCTGGCAAGGTTGTTTCGAATGCGGGTGCGTCAAAGAGTACATTGATGGGAAAGATGGCTTGATACTGAAAACCGTCTATTCTGGACCGAACAAAACCGATATCGTCAAAGTTAGCAACAGGATCAGCAATCAGATCGCCATCATCTTCCAGATACTCAATGACAAATTCACCCGCAGCAATATTAATGATGCCCCCCCCCATGGCCGAGCGGTCAAAGATGCCCGGGGTACCTACATCAGGTGTAGTCGTAACCGGACAAACTGCTGCAAGCCGCGCCCCACGGCGGGTTATTTCATCCAATACATTCCAGGTAAAAAGTATGCGACCGAACTCAATCAGCATGAACAATACGATAAAAAAGACCAAGCTGACGATTGCAAATTCAACGGTCAAAAGACCTCTTTGCTGTTTAATTATCCTACTTCTATCTATTAGACGATTCATAAGAATTAACCTTTGCAAATAACTATGGCTGCAAAGCCCGCATGCTGACTGTACTGACCAGCGGATAATTTAAAGAAATTCCGACCGTATCAAAGAACCCCTCCCAAAGTGGTTGCCAGTCATCTTGGGTATAAGTCACTTGGATTCTCACATGACCTGGCAAAACGCTAGGATCGCTTGGCCCGATTATCACCACATCAGTGGTCGCCAAGCCATCCAATAACTCCGTACCAGTGCCATCTATATTGCCAAAGACAATAAGGTTTTTTGTTTCATCTACATTGCCTCCGCTGCCGTTACAAGGGTTGGGATTTGAGAATGGCGAACCTAAACAAACGGCCCCTGTACTGCCTAATATGGCCTCGTTGGCAAGATAACGTGCACCGTCCTGCTGCGCTTTATTGAGGGTGGTGTAAAGCATCAGTACACGTCCATACTCGCCTGCAGCTAATGCCAGAAGCACCAACACGGGTAGCGCGATGACCGCTTCCACCATGGCTAAACCACGCTGCCGACGTTTACTGGCTACTTGTCTTGATTTCATAACAGCATCACCTCAAGAATCCACTTTATCGGGATCTTTATACAGCACAATTTTAGTGGTCTTATTACCGGGAGGGGGAATACCACAGAATTCCTCAGGATCTATAAACTCGCCATAAACCTGTGCTGCGTTACCTTGCTGAACAACCGGTTGCAGTAGGAAGAAACAGGCAAAGCCGTACAGATCAACGTGGCCCGATCCATTGACGTTACCGGCACACTCCCCCACCGGCACCGTGACCACACGGCGTTCATAACGTGGGCCTTCAATAAAGGTAGGATCCAGATAGTCTGTCAAATAATCCGTATGGTTATACTCCAGATCACTAGAGTCAGTCACTGCCAACTCGCCAGGATTCGGCTGATTGTTTCCGTTATCATCCAAGAAAGGCTCATCATCACCGTCGCCATCAACGTCACCATATCCCACGCTAGGATCCGGTGATTTATCTCCTACCCAATCTGGTTGAAAAGTCGGAGGGGGAATTTGATTATGTGAGTTGGGGAAAAACCGTGAATTAAGCCCCTGTACAAGAGGTCCTACAGTATTACCCGGTTTGGTTTCAGCACCATCATCGACACTTATGCCGCCGCATTCAAAACCACCCGCGGTGTTAATGCGAACAGATTTGCCACCGCTGCCCTCGGCAAAATCAAGTAACTGAAAATTACCATGACCAATCTCGTGAACATTACCGGCAGCGACTTTCAAAACATCAACTTTACCAGGCCCATAGCCAAAATACGGAGGAGTCGGTTCACCGCAGGCCAGCAATGGAATGACATCGCAAGGATCCGACAGAGTGGGGCCCGACACCGCCGAAACTGTAACAGCCTTTGCCAGACCGAAAACCTGCATAAACCAAGGCTGCAAGGGTAAATTTGTCACCGTCACCCGAACAAATCGGGGTGGACTGCTTCCAGCATCAAAAGTCCCGCCAAGTACTAGTGTGCTGGAGTACTCAATAACAGGAGCGATACCGCCCTGTAAAGCCGCATCAATTTCTTGATAACCTATATCAGCAGCATTGGCATTTAGGGTAGCTATAACCGCCGCATCAGCCAGCGTAGTACTATCCGTCTCGTCTAACGTCTGAGCTGCATTGAGTGTTGCAGCATCCACCACATCCTGTAAGCGGGTATTGTTTAATATCATATGTCCGCCATCAAGACTCATTGCAGTAAACCCCACCAACACCAACAATGCGATAGCCGTGAAGACAGCCACCACGCCCCGCTGTCGATGGGGCAGCGCTGACGATCGGAATAGCGATTGAGCAACCATTTGTCTTGCTATCTGAATAATCATATTTGCTACCTCAACCTATCGAGGTTAATTACCACCTGAACTCAACTCGAACTGAATATCACTGCGGACTTCACTGGGATTAGAAACCGCACCTCGATAAACGTTTATGACGCCCATTCCGTAATCCCCATCAACGGGCAACATCGTTTCAGTACCAGGAATGTTCTTGGCATCTGGATTCAAGGTTTGTTGCTCCTGCATCGCTAATACGGACTGCTTATAATCAGCTGGTGTTGAGGTGGTTGTCATGCACGCTGTCGAAAGACCAGCAACACCTATAACAACGGCCAAAGCCAACCAGTTCACTGGAATAAATTGCTGATGAATATTCATGCGTATCACTCCTGTTAATTTTAGTTATCGTCAACTGAATGACCAAAGCTCTCTTCCACACCTCCTGAGCCTGATGCAGGTAAAGGCTGATCCATATAAATGAGCCCCTCCTCATCAATGGGACCCTCTTCCTCTACAAGAGTCTCTTCTTCAGCTAATGCTTCATCACTGGTCTTTACGATTCTTCCGCGGTTCATGCCCAGCAGATAAAACTCAAGATCATTAGGTTCAACGTAGCTATCAGTAGGAAGGGTAATGTCATCTCGATTGATGGGTTTCACCAGTTGAGGGGTTACCAAAATCACCAACTCGGTCTCACCCTTTTTAAACTCCGAACTACGGAATAAATGTCCCAGTACAGGAATGTCGCCAAGCCCAGGGAATTTTGTAACAAAATCACGGGTATTTTCGCTGATCAAACCCGCAATCCCGATAGTCTGCCCATCGGCCAACTCGACTGTTGAAATGGCATCGCGTTTTGTTAACGCTGGGATAGCAATTGTTGATGAACTGCCTATAGCACCGGAAGCAAGAATCACATTATTGACCGACACTAATTCACTGACAGAAACATTCAGTTTTAAATTGATACGACCGGATTCAAGTACCACCGGTAAAAATTTAAGGCCAACACCAAATTCCTTAAACTCAATGGTAATACCGTCCTCATCAGAAACAGGGATAGGGAACTCACCACCGGAAAGGAATTTAGCCTCTTGTCCAGTCAGGGTTGTCAGTGTAGGTTCTGCAAGAATTCGGGTTGAGCCATTATCCTTAGAGGCTTTGAGCACCGCGTCAAAAAGAAAAGAGCCACTTGAGAAACTGGCAAAAAGACCCGTATTCCCAATCGTGCTGACACTACCCACCGCGCCTTCGCTGGCATTAACCGCGCCACCAAAAGTCCATAGGCTATCGCCGGTATGAACAGCATCAAATCTAACGCCCAATTCACGAGCTACGGTGCGAGACATTTCAGCTACCGTCACTTTGAGCATGACTTGTTGACTGCCGCCAACGCCCATTAAGTTGACCACTCGTAGGTCACTACCCTTATTGCTTTTTCCTTCTTCCTCTTCTTCACCACCAGACAAGGCCGAGAAACTACCCGCAATCTGCATGGCTATATCCATGACAGCAAGGCTGGACACTTGGCCCGACAACACCAGGGCGCCCTGTGAACTATGAACATCAATATCCTCATTGGGCAATAATTCATGCAGCTTTTCCTTAAGGCTTCTTAAGTCATGACTGACTTCAACATTAAGACTCGCAATCAAATTATTTTTAGGATCCCACATCAGCACATTCGTGGTACCCAGATCCTTGCCCTGAATATAAAGTTGGTTTGAACGCAGAATCAAAATATCGGCAATATCGGTATTCCCGATAGAAATTTTCTTAACCGGTTGATGCAGCTGCACAATTCGAGATTTATAAAGCGGAACCAAAATGGTCTCCACTTCAGAGCTTGCCTCAATCAGGCTAACCGATGTTAAGGTTGTATCCGCCGCATTTGCTAAGGGCGATACAAAGAGTACCCCCACCAACAAAAGACTCATGCAAACTCTGAGTTTTTGAAAAATCGTTATTACTTTTTTTATGATATTCATGATCAGTCCCTCTTTCCGATAGGGTCGTTTACAATTATTCTCGCTACAGCTTCACTTTTACGTTCTCAGCCTTCATACCTCTAATAATGGTGACAGAGGTGTTTGTAGGCACATACCTACGTTTTTTAGGTTTAGCCTTTGCCACGACAACCTCTTCCAAATCCTCTACCGGATTCCTAAGAGCCAGCTGCAAAGTGCCTTCTTCTCTTGCTTTAACAATCTGTTCAGCCTGTTTAGGCGTTAACTCCAGCGTCACCGCGCGCACCACGACAGGATCATTTTTATTAGTGCCGGAGGTCTGATCTACCGCTAATACTTTTATCTTTTTAAGAATGGTCTCTGTTGAGACCCGATTCGAACTACCCCTGCTACGTTTGGTAGCTAATACATCTACATGATTACCGGGTAATAGAAAACCGGCCACACCAATCACATCATCAACCCGGACGGTAACCGCCCGCATGTTCAACGCAATCATTGAAGCCAAAGTGACACCTTCCAGGTGGGTTGATACCCGTTCTTGACGAATAATGTCACCTTCCAACAGATCAACTTTGCTGACTTGTCCTTCAAGCTCAGCACTATCAGAAAACACATTCTCGGGCACACCATCTTTAGGAAGACTCACTAACTTAAAATGCTGGTTATCTAACTTTTGCCCGTAGGGAATGTTCATTGCGGCCACAACAACAGTTACTTCATTCTCACCGGCCTGTTGCGGGGTATTTCTGATGTTCAACCAATTATTCGCCACCCAAACCGCTCCCGCAGCAAGAATCATTGAAAAACATAATAAGGCTACTGTTCTGCGCTTAACCATTGGATACCTCCCGGTTCATATTTGAGTTAACTCCTGCTAACCCGTCCTTATTTAACTCTTAAAGGTGTAACCCATTCAGTGACTTAAAGTTTCACGAAATAGTTACCCCATGCTGAACTAATTCGTTCTTCATCCACATCCTTACCATGACCAAGATAACGGTTCGTATCATCGGCTATGCCCAATAAATCTCGTGGATGGCAAGGTAACAGAGGGGTTTTCATACCTGAATACAGAGCATCAAAAACATAGGACAACACACTGTCATCAAAGGGAATGTCCCGTTTTATACACTCTTGTTCCCAGATTTCTTGGTATTCTGCTTTGCTGATATAGCCAAAATGAATCTTGTAACCAATACGTCGCAAAAAAGCTTCGTCAGCCAGTTCCAGCGGATTGATATTAGAAGAAAAAACCATCACCAAATCAAAAGGCACCTCGAAATGGCGGCCCGAACTCAGCGTCAGGTAATCATGTTTTTCTTCCAGCGGCACAATCCAACGGTTGAATATCTCCATCGGCGATGCCTGCTGACGACCCATATCATCAATAATGAAAATGCCATTGTTAGCTTTTAGCTGCAGAGGTGCCTGATATTGTTTAAGCGATGGATCATAACGAACTTCCAGTAAATCCAACGTCAGCTCGCCACCTGAAACAACGATGGGACGTTGGCACAACAAATACCGGGCATCATGACCCCCTTCAAACAACAGGCTAGGTTTAGTCGTTTGCGAACTCTCTCGATGATGAATGGCGGGATCGAATACCTGGATCACAGTTTCATCAACCGAGATGGCAAAAGGAATCAAACAGCGATCTTCAAACAAAGGGCTTAAATGCTGGGTGATATAGGTTTTACCCGTCCCAGGAGGGCCATATATGAACATCGCACGACCCGAGTTTAAAGCCGGTCCAAACTGATCCAGCAACGACTCTTTAATCGTCACATGTTTGAACGCAGCCAGTACCTGCTCTCGGGTAATACTGCGAAGGTGAACCGATTGCGACAACACGGTCTGCGTATATTGTGATAATGGCACCGGTGCTGGCCCGATATAACCCGATTTCAAAAGTGCTTGCTGAGCAGATCGCAAACCTTTATCCGTTAAGGCATAGTGCAAGCCCAGCTCATCACTGCCCAGGTTACTACGTAATTCAACCTCAGCTTCCTGACGTAAAAAATCCAGAATTTTTTCAACAATTGCTCCAGGTAAAGCTAGGCGTTCAGCCAGTTGTTTGACAGTCATCACGCCGCCATCAAACAGATGTTTGCTCAGCAGCTCGGCTAGAAAATGCAAACTCAAACCGGTGTCTTTGATGGCCATGGGTTTAGGCGCAATTTGCATCATCGGGGTTATCTGACTGCTAGCTACCTCAGCTTCAGCCCCAGTCGCGACGGGCTCTGTTTGAGCTGATTGTTCAATTGTATGTTTCATATCTGTTCCTTAAATAGTGTCATTCAAGTAAACAAAAGCACCGCAAGATCTCTAAGACCACTTAAATTCATCATGTCCAGCCATATCAACGCTACCAATGTACCGGCTGCGATTGCGCTTGCGTAGGGAAAACGAGTGGCTGCGGCTTCACCCGCTTCAGGAGGAAAAAACATGATCTTCTGCGTCCAAAAAAACATTTTAAGCGTCTGCCAATTTCGAGAAAGGTAGGCCATAAAGCCACCTTTTAGGATTAAAATGATAACGCCCAAAATCCCGCCCATGATCAATGCGAAACAAGCGGCTAAAAAGGTATCTTGAGGACCTAAAAATGTGCCGATTACAGCCATTAGTTTCACATCGCCAGCACCAAAGCCCTTCAATAGATAAAATGGGATAAAAACAGCAAAACCAACGCCCAATCCCAGTAGGCCCGATACCAAGCCATCCAGTCCCAGGAACCATATCTGTAATGACAGGCCCAGAGTCAGGATAAGTAAATTCAGTTTATTGGGGATTCTATGCGTACGTACGTCAGACCACATGGCAACGCCAAGCAGTAGTAGCAGTAACATTGTAGAAAGATCATAGGTATATAAGGCCAACATACGTACTCCATTGCCTCATGCTTAAATTTCTTTGAGTAAAATAGACATTGGGACAATCCGTGCAAGAATGCCCCAATGTTATTTACTAGCAAGCGTCAGCATCTACTACTACGGTAGAGCCATTGACGGCATTGTCTAAAGTATTAATAACATCACATACTTCGCCACCTAATTGACCAAAGGCAGTCACAGCGCCTGCCGCGATAAGGGCACCACCGACAGCGTATTCAACAATCGTCAAACCTTCTTCTTCTGCAAGAAAGGTTTTTACGCCTTTCGCTAAATGTTGAATTTTCATTTTCCTTACTCCTACCAATCAAAAAAACCATTAGTTAACGAACCCTATTGAGTTCTCTTTTTCAACAAAGCCCAGAGTTAAACTACGGGACATTAAGAAAAACTCGATTTAGCAGCTATCTGAGGAACCCGCATCAAGCGCAGTAGATAAATTGTCAATTTGGGCACACACACTATCTCCCAAATCACCAAAGGCAGTTACTGCACCAGCGGCTATAAGAGACCCACCGACTGCGTACTCAACAATGGTCAAACCTTCTTCTTCTTTCAGAAAAGCTTTGACACCTTCTATAAACTTATTCATTACCCTTACTCCTTTTTTCAGTACTAAAAAACTGAGGAACCTTGAATCATCTCCGGATTTAAAATGACAATTCTTGAGTTCACGCTAGATAGGCTGCGCGCAATTAAAACTTACAGATAGGATAATTTTGCAGAAGGATAGGATTATTTTGTAGGATATTAGTTAGAAGGCGTGTCAGCCTTTAACTGCAGAAGAAAATAAAACACAGGAATTTGAAAAACCAATAACGGCTGCCAATAAATATTTTCAATTATAAAATCATTGAAACAACAAATATGGCGCGATAATTGCTTTATAAGTTAGTAATGATTACCACGGTTCATGCACTTAAAATCGCATTCTTTAGTGTCATAACCGTGGCTTTAGACAGGGATGTCCTCAAAATTGAAGGGACAAGGTATGAGCTCAATTGCGACGTTACTATGGGTAGACCTTACACTTGGTAAACCCGATCAAAAATTCTACAAAATTTTTACAGATACCTTTTCAGTCAAACCGCTACGTGACAAAACCGACTCGATTAGCGATTCTTCATCTCATCCCGACGCCATCGTTTTTGATTACGATTTTCCAGATAGAGCAGGCCTACACCTGCTGCTCGAAACAAAGAAATTATACCCCTCGTTACCCGTAGTTATGGTCACCGAGCAACATTCGGAAGAGCTGGTGTTATGGGCACTGCATGCACGCGTATGGGAATATTTGGTAAAACCTGTAAGCCCACAGCAACCTCATGATTTAAAAGATGAATTATTAAAACTTAGGTCGCTACGCCATCACTCGGAGCAGAGGGGTAGAAATGTATTGCAGCGCGATATTCATACCCCTCAAGAGGCAAGGCTCAGCCCGGCCAACACGTCAAGCGAAATTATTCAACGTTCTACAAATTACATTAATAGCCATTTAGGCGAGAAGATCAGCGAAGCTAAACTAGCAGAATTAAGCGGCATGAGCCCTTATCGTTTTAGTCGTTTATTCAAGCAAAGTTGCTCATGCACTTTTCAAGAATACTTAATGAAACGTAGAATCGATGAAGCTGTACGCCTGCTCGCCAATCCCAACACCGCAATCACAGATATCGCCTTCAGCGTTGGCTTTAATGATGCTTCTTACTTCACCCGTGCCTTTAAACGTTATATCGGTGTTAACCCCAGTGAATTTCGAAACGGCCAGAAACATCTGCATATTGCAGATTATCGATTGTGAGGGAGTGACTACAATCGTAAATAATTCCGACACCTTCAAAAAGGTATTACTTCGAGGATATATAACCAACTAATATTTAAAAAAGTCTTGTTAGCGCTTATCTAGATTAAGTCGCAAATAAAACATATCAATAGGCATCTTTGTGCCATTTTATTAAAAGACACATGCAAACATACAAACAAAACAACCATAAAAAATATGTAAAATTATTCGACAGTTATTCTGGAAAGACGACTAACTGATTATTAAGAGCAACGATCGATTTCACCAATCAACAAATAGGCTCATAATTTAACGACTAACAAACCTAATACCTTCGCTTTTTACGACTCGCTAACCTCGTATCAGGAGGGCTCTTGGTTATACATAAACGTATTATTGCGATTTCATTTTTAATGGTAGGCGTGTTTCTTTGCCTGCTTGTTATCATTCTTTTTAATCGAGTAACTTCATTTAGTAACTTACCCAGCTCAGGGCAATTCACACTTATCGCGTCATCAATCGCGGGGATGATGCAAATAGCCGCAGGTTATGCGCTACTTAAAAACCACCGTTGGGCTCACAGAATCAGCATTCCCGTGTCACTGTTGTTACTCATATCATTTCCATTCGGCACACTATTAGGGCTTTATTATTTATGGTTTCGATTTCTTTCAAAATCATTTAGGAACAACAAAACCAAAAACCATTGAGTACAACCTTCAACGTTTGTTCAGTCATTTGATTAGAGGGATGAAGCCAGGGACAACAAGCCCAAGTTACGCCACGTACACCTCGAGAATAAAACACGCTATAGGCAGGCAACACATCACGTTGTGCTATGCGGGAAAGTGCCTAAAATTTACACGTGTATAAAGCAGTTTCTATTTTTCAAAAAAAAAGGCCACCTTCATAGAAGGTGGCCTTTTTAATGGGAAAACCCATTCGGTCAATGTCATCAGCAGCTATGCGTCAGGAAAAATTCTTGCCTGAGCATTACAAATACCGCGGATGAGACCGCTTTCCTTTTAAAGGGTTAAGCAGTTTTCTGAGAAGGCTCAGCATGAGGCTCAACATCTGGTTGAATACCCCAGTAAACCTCATCCAGACCTTTTGCCTGATCTTCATCAGACACTTTCAGGCCAGTAGTCACTTTCAGGATAGGTACCAGGATAGCAGCAGTCAGGATACCTGCACCCAGAGATACAGCTACACCAAG
>Ga0105356_10002055_pt1 | contig 20133 bp, 20 predicted proteins | sample GOMGulsemesocosm_3_FD_83502 | JGI IMG/M metagenome (GOLD analysis project Ga0105356, IMG submission 83502) | Methane-oxidizing microbial communities from mesocosms in the Gulf of Mexico - GOM9D Gulf of Mexico | ecosystem: Environmental > Aquatic > Marine > Cold seeps | place: Gulf of Mexico... | reverse complement strand
ATTGAAAGATTAGAGGGTGCATATTCTATACTTTTAATTACAAAATCAGAACCTAATAAAATATTTTTTATGAAACACGGTTCGCCGATGGCAATAGCTAGAAATAGTGAAGATGAAATCTTTTTTGCTTCATCAGATGCACCACTTATTGGACATGCAAATGATGTTGTTTATTTAGAAGATGGAGTAAGTGGTGTTGCTACTAATTGTTCTTTAGAATTTAGTGAAGATGTTACTTGGGCAACGCTTCCCACTTCAAAACAATTTGCTCAAAAAGATGGATTTCGTTTTTTTATGGAAAAAGAAATTTATGAACAAAGTGATGTAGTAATTGATAGTATGTTAGGTCGTATTAATGATGATAGTATATTATTTGATGAGGTAGATTCAAATATTATTGACGGAATAAATGAGATTAAAATATGTGCTTGTGGAACATCTTATCACGCAGGTTTAACTGCTAGTTATTTATTTGAAAGACTTACAAAAGTTAGATGTAGTGTTGAGATTGCAAGTGAATTTAGATATAAAGAACCTTTACTAAAAGATGATACTTTATTTATTGTTATATCTCAAAGTGGCGAAACTGCAGATACTTTAGAAGCTTTAAAAATGGCTAAAAAAGCAGGATTAAAATCGATTGCAGTATGTAATGTTGATAATTCTTCAATGACAAGAATTGCAGATGCAACAATTTTAACTCGAGCAGGAATTGAAAAAGGTGTTGCTTCAACGAAGGCATTTTCAACACAAACAGTAGTTTTATGGATGATGTCTTTATATTTTGCAAAAGCAAAAAATGAGATTACTCAAAATGATTTAAATGAACAAATACGAATTTTAAGAGAAGTACCAAAAAGCTTAGTTGTTGAAGATAAAGTTCATGAAAAGTGTAAAAGATTAAGTAAAAGATATTTACATGGACATGGTTTCTTTTTTATTGGGCGTGATGTCTTTTTTCCATTGGCTTTAGAAGGTGCTTTAAAACTCAAAGAGATTAGTTATCTTCATGCAGAAGGATATCCAGCAGGTGAGATGAAACATGGACCTATTGCTTTAGCAGATCCAGAATTATTTACAATAGCACTTATGCCACAGCACCTACATTATGAAAAAATAAAATCAAATGTAGAAGAACTAAGTGCAAGAGATAGTACTATCTGTGCAATCTCTCCTTTAGATTTTGAATTAGCAGACGATTTTATAAAAACAAAAGCAAAAGATCATTATATGCTAGAATTTTTTGAAATGTTAATAGTTCTTCAAGTATTGTCGATGGAAATTAGTGTACGACTTGGAAATGATGTTGATATGCCACGAAACCTTGCAAAATCAGTAACCGTAGAATAAAAACTCCTTTATTTTTCAATATAAAACTTAAATAATTGTAGTACTATACTTTCTAAAAGAAAAGACATAGTACTTTTTCGGTATAATACTGCACTTTTTACAGAAATGTAGCTAGTTCATACTTTATTAAAAATTTTTACTTTTCAAAATCGTGCAGGATTATAATGAAAACAAAGATGGACAACAAAGCAATGGAAAACAGATGAGAGGCGATAGTCTTTTACGGAAAACAAAAGAATGGAAAACAAAAATGGAAAACAAAAAACAACATTACCTATTTACAAGTGAAGTAGTAAGTCCAGGACACCCTGACAAATGTGCAGATATTATTGCAGACAGTATAGTTGATAAACTAATTATCGGTGATGCTACAAGTAGAGTTGCAAGTGAAGTATTTGTAGCTGGAAAACATGTAGTAATTGGTGGGGAAGTTACAAGTGCAACAAATGTAACAACTGAAGAGTATATAAAAATAGTTCATGATGCACTAGCAAAAATAGGATACAATGGTAATCCTTATTTTACAAAACAAGAGTGTTTACATCCTGAAGATGTAGATGTTCAAGTATTATTAAACAGACAATCTCCAGATATTAACCAAGGTGTTGATCAAGAAGATGGTGAAACAGGTGCTGGAGATCAAGGTATTATGTTTGGTTATGCAGATAATGAAACTGAACATTTTATGCCAAGTGCAATCACATATGCTAGAATGTTAATGCAAAAAGTGTATGACTATGCATTAGCGAATCCAAGTGAACTTGGTGTTGATATTAAAACACAAGTTACAGTTGATTATGGTTGCAAAGCAAATTTTGAAACTAGTAAACCTCAAAGTATAGATACAATCGTTGTATCTGCTCCTTGCGTATCAAGCATGGATATAACTACAGTTAGAGCTTTAATTCAAAAATTAATTGATGAAACAGGATTACCTGCTGATATGTATAACAAAGAAACTTGTACAATTCATATTAACCCAACAGGAAAATATGTATCACATTCTAGTTTACATGACAGTGGTTTAACTGGTAGAAAACTTATCGTAGATAGTTTTGGTGGTTATTCTCCTATTGGTGGAGGAGCACAATCTTCAAAAGATTATACAAAAGTTGATAGAAGTGGATTATATGCAGCTAGATACATAGCTAAACATATTGTAGCTGCTGGACTTGCAAGTAAAGCTGTTGTTCAATTATCATATGCAATTGGTGTTGCAAAACCTACGTCAGTAGCAGTTGATACATATGGTACACATACATCATTAAATGATGATGCATTATCAACTTTTGTTGAAGATAATTTTGCATTAACTCCAAATTGGATTACAAAAAAGTTTAATCTTGATAAACCAAGTGCAGATACATTTTTATATGCAGACGTAGCTGCTCGTGGACAAGTTGGACAACCTGATTATCCATGGGAAAAACTTGATGAACTTGAAAAATTTCAAGAATTAAGATAAAATTAGAAAATATTATTAATATATAAGGATAAATTATGGATTTAAATATAGACCTAAAAGGTTTTTTTAAAAGAATAAAAAACGAAGTATTAGAGAAACAAGAGAAACAAAAAAATGACCCTCAATTTATAGAAAATGAAAGTCACTGGATTAAATGTCCATCTTGTGAAGCTTTAATGTTTTTTAAAGAAGTTGAAAATTTAAACCATGTTTGTCCAAAATGTAATCACCATATGAGAATAGGTGCTAAAAAAAGAATAGCATTACTGGCTGACGAAGACTCATTTGTGGAATATGATAGTGATTTACACCCTACAGATCCATTACAATTTGTTGATAGTAAATCGTATCAAAAAAGACTAGAAGAAGCTTTACATAAAACTGGTAAAACATCTGCTATTGTTAGTGGTTCTTGTACTATTGATGGAGTAGGTGTAGAGCTTGTTGTATTCGATTTTTCATTTATGGGTGGATCTTTAGGATCAGTAGAAGGTGAAAAAATTGTAAGAGCTTGTAATAGAGCGTTAGAAAAAAATCATGGTGTTATTATTATTAGTGCATCAGGAGGGGCAAGGATGCAAGAATCAACATTTGCTCTTATGCAAATGGCAAAAACTAGTGCAGCTTTAAAAAGACTTGATAATGCAGGGTTACCTTTTATATCAATTTTAACAGATCCAACATTTGGTGGAGTATCTGCATCATTTGCATTTTTAGGGGATATTATCATGGCAGAGCCAGGTGCTTTAGTTGGTTTTGCAGGTGCAAGAGTTATTAAACAAACAATCGGTAAAGATCTACCTGATGGTTTCCAAAGAGCTGAGTTCTTACTTGAACATGGTAGTATTGATATGGTTGTTGAACGAGATACAATGAAAAAAACACTTCATGATTTACTGAAACTATTTAGTAAAGACGTTGCCTAAACAAATATATGCCTTATGTGATTATCAAACTTTAGAAAAGTTTGATGTATCGCTAGAAAAATTCCTACAAATCTGTTCTACTCATAACACAGTTTATATCCAATACCGAGATAAAATCAATTCCTTAGAGATTCAAAAAGAAAATATACTTTTTTTAAAAGAAAATACTAATATTCCAATTATTATCAATGACAAAATAGAGCTACTTGATTTTGCTGATGGTATTCATTTAGGACAAGAAGATATTGAATCTTTAATAGGTAATAGTAAATTTACTTCTTTAAAAGTTATCAGAAAAAAATACCCAAATAAAATTATTGGCTTATCTACACATAATGAGCTAGAGATATTAGAAGCTAATAATTTAGATTTAGATTATATAGGTCTTGGAGCATATCGAGCAACAAATACTAAAGATGTACCTAATGTATTGGGTGATAATATAAGTTATTTAGCTCAGATATCGAATCATCCTGTAGGGATAATTGGTGGAGTAAAGATTACTGACGATATAGAACATGTGAGTTTTAATGTTATAGCAAGTGGTCTTTTAAAATAGAATTTACTTGTAATTAATTTTTAACATACAATTTCATATTTTGAGACAATATTTGAAATTGTATTTCCTATTTCTAAAAGTTTTTCAAAATTTAATCTTGATGAATTCCCTGAAATTCCAATAGCACCTATTAAAATATTTTCAGTATTAAATAAAGGAACAGCAACACAACACATTTTGTCTTGATATTCTTTATTGTCAATCGAAAAACCTCTTTGTCTAATCAAATCTATCTCTTCTTCTAGTTTTGAAATATTTGCTATTGTATTATTTGTATACTGATCAAATTTTAAATTATTTAAGTTGTAGTTTCCAAAAGCTAAAATTGATTTTCCTAAAGCACTAGCATAAAGATTTGTTTGTATACCGATACTATTTCTAGTTTTTATCTCTCTATTAGATAAATCCGTTTGATTTATATATAATACTTTATAGTCATCAAAAATACCTAAATAAGAACACTCGTTTATATTTTGTGATATTTCATCAAGTAAAACTTTTGTCTTATTTACTAATAATTCAATTTTAGTATTTTGATTTGTTTTAATCCAAATGTCATTTAGTATAATATCATTTGAATTATCCAAATAACTAATAAAGCCTTCATTGTGAAGTGTTTTTAGTATTCTAGCCATACTACTTTTATCGATGACAAGTTTCTCACATAAAGTAACTGCCTTAATAGGTTTTGCATAACTAACAATATATCTATAAACTTTTAGACCTTTTGATAAAGACTTTATTTGCTCTTGCATAAAAACTACTTTTTATTTAATTATACCCATTATTTTAGCATACTATGAAATTTTGCTAACCAATCTGGATGAGCAGGCCATGCAGCTGCAGTTACTAGATTCCCATCAATAATTGCGCTTTCAAAACCTATATCAGTCCATGTTCCACCACTCATATTTACCTCAGGAGCACAAGCAGGATAAGCAGAACAAGTTTTATTTTTAACAATATCAGCAGCAACTAAAACTTGAATACCATGACAAACAGATGCTATAGGTTTATTTTTAGTATTAAAGTCTTTTACAATATCTAATACTCTTTGATTTAATCTGATATATTCAGGAGCACGTCCACCTGGAATAAGTAGCCCATCATATGTTGATTCGTCAATATTATCAAATGATGCATTTAGAGTGAAATTGTGACCAGGTTTTTCTGTATATGTTTGGTCTCCTTCAAAATCATGAATAGCAGTTTTAATTTGCTCATTCTCTTTTTTATCTGGACAGACAACATCTACGTCATAACCTAGCATTTGTAAACATTGAAATGGTACCATCAATTCGTAATCTTCAACAAAGTCACCTGCAAGTATAAGAATTTTTTTTGACATTTTTTTTCCTTTTTATATTGATATAAGAGATAGTATATAAATGGTCATTAATACAAAAACAAATATTTTAATTAATAAATTATTTTCTCGTATAGTGAGAAGTGAATTAATAAGTATATTTTTAACCTTACAACAATTTTTTTTGGATACAATTCCACGATTAAAACCAAGGAATTATCATATTATGAAAAATAGCGCAACTATAGGAATTAAATGGCTTTTAACCGGCACATTAGTAGGAATATTGATCATTTATTATATATTTTTAACACCTGAAGCTATACTCAAAATAGTTAAAGAAGAGTATATTTTTTTAGCTATTACATTAGTTTTATTTTGTATATTTACCTATTATAAAATAAAATTAAAAAATTTTACTTTGATCTCATATATTCCAAATATTAATTATGTAGATATTAAAACTACACTTGTTTTTTTTATAATATTCCAAGCCGTAGATTTTTATTATGAAGAGGGATTTATAGGGATGATTTCACAGTGGTTTATTTATTGGGTATTTGCGGTAATTGCTTGGTTAGTTACTAATAATATTAATTTTTATAAAAATTACCAATTCTATAAGTATGAAACAATATCAAATAAGAAGTTATAACTTTATATTAATTGTAAAAAGAGCCCCTTTATAGTTATTATCTAAATAATGATAATGGCTATTTTCAACTAATATTTCAGATTTTAAGTGTTTTGTTATGATTTGATTTGTCATGTATAATCCAATTCCAGTTCCTTGATCTTCATGTTTAGTTGTAAAATAAGGATCAAATATTTTATGAATAAGGTCCTTTGGAATTCCATTTGCATTATCTTTAATCTTAATACTTATTTCATTATTCTTATTTTCTAATGTTATAAACACTAACTTTTTATCTTTATTTTTTATTATATTTAATGCATCTTTTGCATTATTAAAAATATTTATGAGAGCTTGGATGAAAAGGTTTTCATTACAAGTCACTAATACAGGAGATTGTTCATAGTTTTTAACTATCTCGATATTAGAATTTTTATATGAATCACTAATTAATGATAATACTTTTTCAATAGAATTTTCTAAATTTATTTCTGATTCAGTAGAGGTATCAGCTAAAAAGAAATTTCTGAAATCATCAATAGTTTGGGATAAATATTGCACTGTATCATTGATACTATCCATATTTTTATAAAAATCTTCATCTTTTAGTAAACCATATTCTTTTTGAATTTTTGCACCTGTAGCAGCTGTAGATATAATAGAAAGTGGCTGTCTCCACTGATGCGCAATATTCCCCAACATTTCACCTAAAGAGGCGATTTTAGATTGATGAAACATCATCTCTTGGCTTTTAATTTGTTCTGTGATATCTGTAATATATCCAATAAAATGAGTAATATTATTTTGCTCATCTTTTTGTGTAGCAGTATGATCTAATACCCATTTCTCATCACCATTTTTTGTAATAATTCTATATGGCTCATGTTTAAAATAATCAAGATTTTTAGTTAATGCAACTTCTACTTCTTTTATTACTCTTTCTAAATCCCCTTGATGAATACAATCACTATATGCGATGTGTTTATTTAAAAATGCCTCTTTTGTAAAACCAAATATTTTGTTTACACCTTGAGATATGTATTCTACAGGCCAATTTTCTTTATTTTCCCATCTAAATAAAGTAGATTCACCTTTATCAAATAAAGAAAGTAATACTTCTTGTGATTCGGTGAGTGATTGCGCTAGGATATTTAGTTCTTGTAATCTATCTTTTTCTAATTTTCTTTGTGTAACGTCATGTCCAATACCTAAAATACCAATTACATTACCCTTATCATCGTACATAGATTTTTTAGAAGTATCTAATAATACTTTTTGATTATTAGAAATATATGTTACCCATTCTTCTATGATAAATGTTTCCTCTGTCTTCATAGTTTGTAAATCATCTTTTCTAAATTTATCTGCTATTTTTTTATCAAAAAAATCATAATCAGTTTTTCCTATGATTTCTTTTTCACTTTTTCCAAACAATTTTTCAAACTCTTGATTACATAATAAATACTTACCATTAGTATCTTTGACCCATACCATATCTGGAATAGTTGTTAAAATATTTTTTAATAAAATTTGTTTTTCAGTTAATTTTTGTTCGTTTCTTTTGATAGTTTTTGTATAGTTATTTTTTTCGATTGCTTTAGATGCAAGATTTGCATAACTTTCAATTAATTTAATTTCAAAATTTGTTGGTTTCTTTGCTATTAAATTATATATTGCAAATGTTCCTAATACTTTATTATCGGATGAGATTATAGGTTCGGACCAGCAGGCATGTAAATTGGCTTTTTGGGTTAATTCTAAATAGGCTTGCCAGTTTTCATGAGTATCTATATTTTCAACAATAACTCTTTCTTTTCTAAAAGCTGCACTTCCACAAGAACCAACTTTATCGCCAATTTCAATACCCTCTATTGCATCGTTATAAAATGTTGGTAAGGATGGTGCAGAACCACTTATTAAATGATTTTTTGAATCATCTAATAGTAATATAGAACATTTTATTTCTGTGTTTCTTTTTTCTGCTAAATGTACAATTTTATCTAAAGTATTTTGAAGGTTATTTTCAATAGTAATATATTCTAATAATTTTTTATTGTCCTTATATATTATTTCATATTGTTTTGCTAAATTAATTTCTTGAGTTCTTTTTTTAAGTTCTTTCTTTAGTTTTTCTTCATTTTGTATTTTTTCAATTTCTGATGCAGCTCTTTGCGCTAGAAATTCTGTAATAATAGAAAAAAATTCTTTATTTTCCATTGCTTTATTATCTAATAATACTAAAATACTTTTATTGTTTTTTGATAAAACAGGAGCGCCAACATATGCTTCTATTTTCATCTCTTGAAGTAATACATCATCTGGAAAATCGGTACATACATTTGAGTCATGAATACAAACTCTTTCTCCAGATAAAACAACTTCACAAGGAGTATCTTTAAGAGTATAAGTGAAGTTATCAATGATTTTATTATCTGCCCAAACAGCATCTGTCTCAATTTCATGTAGAGTATTATCCGTAGTATGTCCAATGAAAACATATTTTACATCTAAATTTTTGGAAATATTTTTAATAAACTCTTCTAAATAGAGTTGCCCATTTAAGTTTTGATCAATATCCAAAATAGTAGATACTAAATGCATTATTTTTTGTAAAGACTCCATTGTAATTTATCCTATTTAGATTTTAATAATATATTCTATCGTTAGTTAGATGTTTTATTCGTTAATTTATATTTGCTTGGTACTAAAAAATAATAATATTTTGAAATTGTATTAAAAATATATTGCTAGTATAGTTCTTATATGTATTGAATTATAATTATAAAGTCACTATAATAATTAGATTTAAAAAAATAATGGAAGAAGTACTAAATGATAAATAAGCTGAAAGTATCAACAAAAATAGTTTTACCAATTTTTATAATTCTATTGGTAAGTAGTATTGTTACCAATTATGTTACAGCATCACAAATGCATACTTTAGTAAAAAACAATGCTAAAGATTCATTAAATATGTTAACAGATTCTTTATTTTTAACACTACGAAATGCAATGAATACAGGTAATTCAGCTGTTATCAAACAAGCAGAAGAAGATAGTAGAAATAATATTCAAGGTCTAACTGGAATGACTGTTGCTAAAAGTAAAGGTACACTAGAGTTATATTCACCTGAAATACCGTATACAACTGACGAAGATATTTTACATACATTTGAAACAAAAGAAGAGCAAGTAATAGAATTTTATAAAGATGGATCTCATTTTTTTAGAGTATTAAGGCCAATGATTGCAACACCTGATTGTCTAATGTGTCATGCTAATGAAGCTGAAGGTGATGTAATTGGAGTAATTGATTTATCATTCTCATTAGATGATGCTGATGAAACTATCAATAGTACAGTTATGTATATAATAGCAATCTCTTTATTTTTTATGTTTTTTATAATTTTAGTAGTTTGGCTAGTGACTAAAAAAACAACAGAACCCCTCCAAAATTTAAAAAATGAGTTATTAGAGTTTTTCTCATTCTTATCTCATGAAAAAGATACAATTGAACCATTTAAAGTTAAATATATGGATGAAGTAGGGGAAATTGTAACTACGCTAAATGAAAATATTGTGAAAGTTATTGAAGGAATAAAACAGAACGAAAAAGCTATTGCAGATAGCTCACTTATTTGTAAAGAAGCATCAGTTGGAAATTTAAATGTAAGAATTAATACTAAAGCAACTAATCCAGAGATAAATAATTTAATTCAAATTGTAAATGATTTATTGGCTTCACTGGAGCATAATATAAGTAGAACTTTAAATACTTTAGATGAATACTCAAATGATGAGTATCGAAGTAGAATTGATGGAAAAGACAAGTTTGAAGGAAGTTTTAAAAAGTTATTTGATCAAGTAGATCTATTGGGTGAAACTCTTACTAACTTGAGTGGTCAAAATCTTAAAAATGGTAAAGCTTTACAGGAAACTGCTAGTGTATTTTCTAAAAATGTAAAAATTTTAAAAGCTTCCTCTCATGAACAATCTGACTTGTTAGAAGAAACAACAGGTTCTATAGAAGACATTATGAATAGTATTCAAAATACAAGTAGTAATAGTAAAGATATGACAAAAATAGCAAATGAAGTTACTAAATACTCAAATGATGGTCATAAACTTGCAGAAGAAACATCTGAAGCAATGATTAGTATTTACGGTAAAGTTGATGCAATTTTAGAATCAATTGATACTATTAAACAAATATCATTTCAAACAAATATTCTTTCATTAAATGCTGCTGTTGAAGCTGCAACTGCAGGTGAAGCTGGAAAAGGGTTTGCAGTAGTTGCACAAGAGGTTAGAAACCTTGCTACAAGAAGTGCAGAAGCATCTCAAAATATTGAAGACCTTATTACTGTTGCTTCTGATGAATCAAAACGAGGTAGTGAAATTGCTAAAAATATGATTGAAGGATATAGTACTTTAAATAAAAGAATTGATGCAACAATAGAATTAATAGATGTTGTAGCAAAAGATAATAATGTGCAAATGACTAAAATCGAAAATATCAATGAGATTATTAAAAGTGTTGATGCAAATGCAAATGAAAATGTAAAAATAGTAAATGAAACAAATGTTGTTGCAAAACAATCTGAAAAATTAGCTTTAAATATTGTTAATGATGCAACTTCAAAAAAGTTCCCTGGCAGTGAAGATATTAAAGTAAGAAAACAAATAGAAGATCCTGATTTTGAAGGAAATGAAAGAAGAGAAAAGATAGATTAATTTCTATCTTTTTATATAATTAACATCCCATCTCCATAAGAGAAAAACCTATAGTTTTCTTTTATAGCCTCATCATATACCGCCATTGTTTCATCAATCCCTATAAAAGCAGCTACAAGCATGATCAAAGTAGATTTTGGAAGATGAAAATTAGTAAGTAAGTAATCAACTCTTTTTGGAATATTTAAGGGATTTAAAAATAAATTTGCTTCTCCATTAGTCTTTTTTGTATCATTGTAAAATTCTATTGTTCTGGTTACTGTAGTTCCTACAGCTAATACTTTTTTATTCTCATTTAAAACCTTTTGAGAATTTTGTGGTATATCATAAAACTCACTATGCATAGGATGATCTAAAATATCATCTGATTCTACAGGTTTGAATGTACCTGCTCCTACATGAAGAGTAAGATAGTTTGTATTGTATTTTTTCTTTAATTTATCTAGAAGTTCAGGTGTAAAGTGAAGTGATGCTGTAGGGGCTGCTACGGCTCCATAGTTTTTTGCAAAAAGTGTTTGGTAATCTGCATCGTCAGACTTCTCATCTTCTCTTTTAATATAAGGAGGAAGTGGTAGATGTCCTATATCATTAAGTATCTCTACTAATGATAAAAAATCAAGTTCTTCATTGTTTTTAAAAAATTTCACTATTCTTGTGCCATCTTCTTGTAATTGCAATACTTCAATTGATAGCCCTTCATCAAAAGTAATAATATTACCTACTAATACTTTACCTCTCATATATACTAAATATTCATTTTGAGGTAAGGGTTTATTAAATAAGAGCTCTATTTTACCACCAGTTTCTTTTTTCCCAAATATTCTTGCTTTAATAACTTTTGTATCATTAAAAAATACCTCTGTTTTATCTGGTATAAAGTCTAAAAGATGATGAAATGTTGTATGAGTGATTTTTTTTGTTTTTCTATCATAAACTAATAATTTTGCACTATCAGCCGGATTTGCAGGGTATGTCGCTATTTGTTCGTTAGGTAAGTTATAATCATAACTTACCGTTTTTAATGGATCTAATTGACTACTTTTTTTCATCTATGAGTTCTTCTAGTTCCTCTTCCTCTTCTTCAGGAATTTCAGGGTTAAATATTTTAGCTATATAAATAGACACACCATATAATAATATTAGTGGTCCGGCCATTAAGAACTGTGTTAATATATCTGGAGGAGTTAATAAAGCAGATGCAACAAATATAAGAACAACAGCATATTTAAAAAAGTCTTTTAATGTTCTATCAGTAACAACACCGATAACTGCAAGGAAAAATGTAAATACAGGTAATTCAAAAGCTATTCCAAATCCAAATAAAAGTTTAGTAAAAAAACTTACATATTTTCCAATACTTGGCATAACCGATACTACACTATTACCAAAGTTCACAAGAAATTCAAAACCAAATGGAACAACAACATAGTATGCAAATGAGGCACCAACTAAAAACATGATTGTTGCACCAAGTACAAAAGGTAGAACTAGTTTCTTTTCATTATCATAAAGACCTGGTGCTAAAAATAGCCACATCTGCCAAAATATAACAGGAAGAGTAATTAGAAATGCACTAAAAAATGCTACTTTTAATGCTGTAAAAAAAGTTTCTTGTACTTCAATAGCAACCATCTGAGATCCAGGTGCTAAAACTTTTTCAATAGGAAACATCATCCATTCTAAAATTGGTTCGTATACAGAAAAACATGCAAAAAAGGCTATAAATAAAACAGCACTTGAAATTACAAGCCTTTTACGTAAGTCTGCAATATGTGGTTTTAAATCAGCTAACATTAAACTTCCTCATCTTTTTTAAAAGAAATATTTTCTTTTTTTACTTTAAATTCATCAAAGTCACTGATATCAACTTTGGATTTAGGTTTGGTTTTCACCTCTTCTTTTTTTTCTTCTTTAGGAGGTTTAATATCATCTTCAATACTTGTTAAATCATCTAATTCTAATGTAGTGATATTTTTCATATTACTTACACTTGATTTGAACTCTTCAGCTTCTTTTTTCATTTCAGATATATTTAACTCATTATCTAATGTAGACTTTGCATCATCTATACTACTTTTAAATTTTTTAAAAAACTTTACAATATCTACTGCTGCTCCAGGAAGTTTTTCTGGGCCTAATGCAATAACTGCAACTATTAAAACCAGAAAAATTTCCATAAATCCCATACCAAACATATACATACCTTAATTTAATTATTAGAGGAGATTTTACCTAATTTTTGATAAAATTCTACATAAAAAGATTAAGGGTTATTAAATGACAGAGTTATTGATATTAGTTATTGTTGGTATAGTTTTTTATATGTTAAACAAAGGATACAAAAGTAGTGACTATCAAAATATTAAAGTTGATGGTAAACAAGCTTTTAAAGGTGATCTAAATGATCATGAAGCAGGTCTTTTAGTTGCAATGCTAGCAAAAGTTGCAAAAGCTGATGGAAATGTTAGTGAATTAGAGGCAGAAATATTAAGTCATACATTTAATGATATTTCAAATCATTTTGAAAATAGTGATGAGATACGAAATGATTTAAAAAATATTTATAAAAAAGAGATGAATAGTTTTGATAATACTGTTGCTGTTGCTACAAAATATTATAATCTTACTAAAAGTGAATATCAAAAAAGACTAAAAGTTATGGAATACCTTTTAAATCTTGCATTTATAGATAGTGATTTTTCAAAAGCTGAGTTTATGATTACAGAAGATATTTCAAACGCTCTACAAATCAAAAGATCTGATTTTGAAAATATGATTGCTAGATTTGAACAGTTTTATGCTGAAAAACAAAATTCTAAAGAGTTATCTTTAGAAAATGCTTGTGATGTTTTAGGCGTAAATGTTACTGATGATATGAAAATAATTAAGAAAAAATATAGAGAATTAGTAAAAAAGAACCATCCCGATATTATTACAGGGCAGGGTGCAAGTCAATCAATAATTGATGAAGCAACAGAGAAGTTACAAGAGATAAATGCAGCTTATGAGATCATTAAAAAGGAAAAAAGTTAATGGCTGATTTTAAATACTCACATATTGTGTGTAATTGTAAACACGTAACACTAGGTGAAATAGTTTGTGCTATAAAAGACAACAATGCAAAAACAATAGAAGCAATTGGTGAAATTACTGATGCAGGAACAGCATGCGGATGTTGTAAAAGCAAAGAAGATGATTTTGGTGATCCAAAAATGGAGTTATACTTAAATCAAATAGTAAGTAAGTTTGCATAATTATGGAAGAGTTAACAAAAAAAGAATTAATAGAAGAGATAAAACATCTTATCTCAGTAGATGGTACAGAAACAGTAATTAATCCAAATTATTTAGAGTACTTTAGTCAAGAAGAATTAATAGAGATGAAGGAAGATTTAATTTATAAAAAAGTTAATGTACTTGAAACAACAAAAGAGTATGTAGATGAACTTTATGAAAAGTTAGTTATTTGAAAATGAAAAATTGGAATAATTAATAATATGCATGAAAAACAATTTGATATTTTATATCCTATATTAAATAATATATCACCTATATCAGAAGAAATTTGGAATGTTTCAAAAAAATATTTTCATAAAAAAATATTAAAAAAAGGGGAACATCTTTTTTTAATGGAAGATAAAGTTGAAGACTTTTATTTTTTGATAGAAGGATTAGCTAGGTATTATTATTTAACAATTGATGGAAAAGAATTCAATAAATCTTTTGCAGAAAAAAAAGGTCATTTATTGAGTAGTATCTCTTCTGTTACACAAAGAACGGGTTCACCTTTTAGCGTGGAAGTTTTGAGTGACTTTACTACTCTTTATATCTCTTATCAAGATCTTCTAATTTTAGGAGAAAATTATAAAGCTTGGAATGACTTACTTTTAAGACTTTATGAAAATCTTATTATAAAAAAAGAGAAAAGAGAATCGGACTTTTTACTTTTAAATGCAAGGCAACGATATGAAATTTTTTTATCTGATTATAACATGATTTCTAATGTTATCCCAAACTACCATATTGCATCTTATTTAGGTATTACTGATGTTACTTTATCAAGAATTAGAAAAGAGATGAAATTAACATAAGTTAATGACAATAATTTCATTTCATAATATAATTCATATATTAATTTGAAGGATTAAAAATGAAACTAAAAATAGCAGAAATAAAAGATATTGAAAATATTTTAAAACTACATACTAAATACCAATTATCAACTATCTCAGAAGAAGATAAAAAAGATGGATTTATTACTACGGGGTTTTCAAAAGAAGAATTAAAAAATATTATTGAAAAAGAAAAAGGTATTTTTATTGCAATTGAAAATAACGTTGTTTTAGGATATGTAATGTCTGCATCTTGGCAGTATTGGTCAAAATGGCCAATGTTTGCTTATATGGTAGAGGATTTGCCAAACTTAAGTTATTTAGGTAAAACTTTAACTTTGGATAACTCGTATCAGTATGGACCTGTTTGTATTGACAAAAGTGTTCGAGGTAGTGGTTTATTAGAAAAATTATTCGATTTTTCGTTGGAATCGATGTCTAAAAGATATGAAATACTTGTAACATTTGTTAATGTAATTAATGAACGATCTTATGCTGCACATCAAAGAAAACTTAGATTGGATACGATTCAAGAGTTTGAATTTAATAATAATAGGTATTATGAGATGGTTTATGATACTTCAAAAAGAGTATTGTAAAAAGACTATAAATTAATTTATAGTCTTTTTTAATTTATAGTTAAAATTCCTCTAATGAGGGTTTAGATTCTTCTTTTGTTTCTAGATTTTTAACCCAGATTGTTCCATTTTCCATCTCATCTTCACCAATTAGAGCAACTATAGTTGCTCCTCTTTTTTGAGCATTATTAAGATGCTTAGAAAATCCTCTTACTTTATAGTCTGTTATAACTTTAGAAGTTTTTCTTTTGTTATTTACCATACAAAAAGTAGTATCTATAGCATTTTCACTCATTGCACCAATATATAAAATCTCTTCTTTTATTTCATTTTTAACAATTAATTCAAGAAGTCTTTCAATTCCAATAGCAAAACCAACACCTGGAGTTGGTTTACCACCTAAAAATTCTACAAGTCTATCATATCTTCCACCACCAGCAATAGCGCTTTGTGCACCGATATTATCACTTACAAATTCAAATGCTGTTTTAGTATAGTAGTCTAGTCCTCTAACAAGATTTGAGTCTACTTCATATTCTACACCATTTGAATCCAAAATACTTTTTAATTTAGAAAAATCAGTATCACAAGATTCACATAAACTATCAGTAATTTTAGGTGCATTTATAAGTTCATTTTGACAAGATTCGTTTTTACAGTCAAGTACTCTAATAGGATTTGTAGTAATTCTTCTATTACAATCTTCACATAATGTTAAAGTATTTAAATGTTCTACTAAATTTTCTTTATACTGAGGCATACAGTTTTCATCACCTAAAGAGTTCAATTGTAATTTATATCCTATTTTAAAGAAGTTTAAAATCTCAGATATCATTAAAATAATACTTGCATCTTCATATACACTAGGTTCTCCAAAAGATTCACAGCCGAATTGATGGAACTCTCTTAATCTACCTTTTTGAGGTCTTTCATATCTAAACATTGGTCCATGATAATATACTCTGTGTTGTCCACCAGCTTTATCTTTTTTATTTTGTACAAACCATCTAACTACTCCAGCAGTTCCTTCTGGTCTTAGACATACTTCATGATTCCCTTTATCTGTAAAGTTATACATCTCTTTACTTACGATATCACTACTTTCCCCAACACTTCTTTTAAAGAGAGCTGTTTCTTCTAATATCGGTGTTTCTATATAATTGAATCCGTATTTACTTGCTATTTTTGAACAGTTATCTACAAAATATGTGAATAATTCACTGTCGTTATCGATTATATCTTTCATACCTCTAAGGCTTTGAATATTTGCCATTTACTTTGATCCTAAATATGTTTTATTAATTCGTAGGATACCAAATATATGCTTTTAAAGTAATTTTATCTATCAGATAGGATTTTCTGTGACTGTATTTTAGATGTTAGCTCTTTAGTATATATTTTAGTTAAGTTTGATATAATCGCCTTTATAAATATAGCCATTATTTCGTTATACGTATTAGCTGAAGAGTTATGATATATTACAAAAAAATGGAGTATACCTCTAAAATAAAGACATTAAATGGGATACATTAACCTAAATAAAAAATCATTTTTTCATAATGCTAATTATTATACAAAATTGTTAGGATCTAAAGACAAAATTTGTATTGCATTAAAAGATAATGCTTATGGTCATGGTATTGAACATATGGCTGAATTATCACAAGAGTATGGAATAAAACATACAATGGTGCGAAATATAAATGAAGCAAATAGAACTGCAAAGTATAGTTTCGAAACGATTTTAATTCTGTATGAAATTCCAAAAGAACAATATCCAGAAAACTACATATTTAGTATCAATAGTTTAGATGATTTAGATGAATGTATATCAAATTGCAATATTGAATTAAAAATTGATACTGGAATGGGACGAAATGGTATTTTACCATCTGAAATTTTAAATGCTTTATCAATCATAAAAAAGAAAAATTTAAAATTAAATGGTGTGTTTACACATTTTTCTAGTGCAGATGAAAATGATGATATTACATTTGCTCAAGAAAAGCTTTTTCTAGACTCATTGTCAATCATTAAATCTAAAGTAGATATAGCTTTTAGAATTCATTGTGCAAATAGTGCAGGGGCTCATAAGGTTAATAATGATTTATATGATATGGCAAGGGTAGGAATAGGATTATATGGTTATTTAGATATATCAGAAGTTAAAGATTTAGTGGAACCAGTTTTAAGTTTGCATGCAAAAAAGATTTCTACTAGAGTTTTAAATATAGGTGATACTATTAATTATGGTGCAACATTTATTGTGCCATATGATAATTTTGTAGTGTCAAATTATGATGTTGGTTATAGTGATGGTTTTTTTAGATTAAATGAGCGTAAAAAAGCAGCTACAGTAAAAAATAAAGAGATATTAGGTAGGGTTTCGATGGATAGTTTAAGTGTAGAAGGTGATGACAAGGAAATTTGTATTTTTAATAATGCAAGAGAATTAGCAAAAGTTCATGATACAATTCATTATGAAATTTTAACAAATTTACACGCTAGTGTTCCAAAGTTTATAATATAATGAAAAAAATAGGAATTTTATCTTCCCATAATGGAAGTGGTTATGTAACTATAGATAAGGCATGTAAGGATGGTCAATTAGATGCACAAGTTGTAGTTGTAATATCAAATAATAGTAAAGCTAATGTTATAAATACAGCTAAAAGTAGAAATACAGCTACTCATATAATAAATAATAATTTATTTCCAAATGAGGATCTAGATGCAAAGATCACAAAACTTTTAGTTGAGTATAAATGTGATTATATTTTTCTTTCAGGATATATGAAAAAATTAGAAACAAAGTTAATTACAGCTTTTGAGAATAAAATTATTAACTCACATCCTGCATTATTACCAAAGTTTGGTGGTAAAGGTATGTATGGTAGATTTGTACATGAAGCTGTAATTGAAGCAAAAGAAAAAGTATCTGGAGTTACAATCCATTTTGTAAATGAAGAATATGATGAAGGTAAATTTATCTTACAAAACTCTTTAAATATAGATGATAATTGTACTGTAGAAAATCTTGAAGATGATATCAAAAAGTTAGAATCTATTTCAATTGTAGAGGCTTTGCAAAAACTTATTTAATTTATAAAAAAGAGATTAATAATCTCTTTTCTTTCTCATTCTTGCTAGCTCTTTTTGTACTGAAATATTGATATTTTCAGCCGGTTCAAAATTTAGAGAATAGTTTCTTTCATCGTAATCTACACTATTTAAAATAATTTTAATTGCTTCCATTCTTGCTTTATGTTTATCATCACTTCTAACGATATTCCATGGAGCACTTCTTGAATGTGTTCTTTTTAACATCTCATATTTCTTTTCAGAAAATTCATCCCATAAATCTTGTGCTTGCAGATCTACTTCACTTAGCTTCCATTGTTTTAATGGGTTTGTACGTCTGCTTTCAAATCTTTTTTGTTGTTCCTCTTTTGAAACAGAAAAGTAAAGTTTTACAAGTATGATATCTTGACGAACTAAATCATGCTCGAAGTTAACAACATCTTCCATAAATATTTCATATTGATGGTCTGTACAAAAACCAAAAACAGGTTCTACCATGGCTCTATTGTACCAAGATCTATCAAATAATACAGTCTCTCCTCCTGTCGGAAAGTGTTCTATATATTTTTGGAAAAACCATTGACCTTTTTGTGTTTCTGTAGGTTTACCAAGAGCAACGACTTTATAATGCCTAGCATTCATATATCTCGTCATACGTCTAATTGCTCCACCTTTACCACTAGCATCACGCCCTTCAAAAAGAATAATCATTTTTTTACCAGACTTTTCTAAATGATCTTGCATTTTAATAAGTTCAATTTGATATTCTTGCATTTGTGCATTATCATAAACTTTTTGGATACCTTCTTGAAGTGTTAATAAATCAACTTTTTTATAGTCACCAAGAATTGATTTTAGAAATTTGTTTTCTTCTTTTAATCTTTCTGTATCTTTATTTTGTTCTATTTTTATGGGTTCATTTACTTTGACATTTTTAGCTGTAGTTTTAGTTTGTTTAGTATCTTTAGCTAAGCTGTTTTTATAGTTTTCTAATAAAGAATAGGCTTTTATATCTGTTAAATTATCTACTTTATCATATCCTAAAACTTTCATATATCTTTTTTTTGCTAATTGAAATCTAGCAATATATTTTTTACCAAATGTTGGATGGCCTATTTTGGATTTATATAATCCTATAAAATTTGTTTTTTCAAAATCGTTTAAATTCATTGTTTATAGTACTTTCGCAAATGTATTTTGTTCTTCCATAAGTTCAATCTCTTTTGAACCTGAAATAATAACTTCTAAGTCTTCTACCAGTTTTTTGCTAGATAGTTTATTTGGGTAATCTACTTGGTTTAAAATATGTCTAATACAGTTAATTCTCGCTGCTTTTTTATTGTCACTTCTTACTATTGTCCATGGACTAGTATCTGAGTTTGATGCCAT
>Ga0105356_10002054_pt1 | contig 20139 bp, 12 predicted proteins | sample GOMGulsemesocosm_3_FD_83502 | JGI IMG/M metagenome (GOLD analysis project Ga0105356, IMG submission 83502) | Methane-oxidizing microbial communities from mesocosms in the Gulf of Mexico - GOM9D Gulf of Mexico | ecosystem: Environmental > Aquatic > Marine > Cold seeps | place: Gulf of Mexico... | reverse complement strand
TGGTGGCGCGCCGTGATGACATCGATCACATCCTTATTGAAACCAGTGGTTTGGCGCTGCCTAAACCACTGGTACAGGCCTTTAACTGGCCTGAGATTAAGCAATACTGCACCGTTGATGCGGTGATTACGGTGATCGATGGGCCAGCGGTTGCGGCTGGCCGTTTTGCCAATGACACGGAGCAAGTGCTGGCCCAGCGCCTAGCTGACGAAAGTCTTGACCATGACCCTGGCCTGCAAGAGTTGCTCGATGATCAGTTGAGCGCAGCTGACTTGGTGATCGTCAGTAAAAATGATTTGCTGACGGAAGCCGAGCGTGAAAGCGTGCAAGCAGTTATTAGTACAAGAGTACCCGCGGCGGTTAAAACCACCTATATCAGCAACGGTGAAGCGGCATTGGATATGTTGATGGGCATAGACGCCGCGGCCGAAGATCGGATCGAGGCGGTGCACACCCACCACGATCACCACCACGATCACGGCGCACACCACGATCACGCACACGATCACTTTGATTCGTTTGTTGTTTCGTTCAAAGGTGATGAGTCAGACGTTGACGGCGACAAGTTACAGGCCGTTTTGAAAAAATTGATCGGTGAGCAGCGAATTTTTCGCGCGAAAGGTTTTGCGTCTCTTCCGGGTAAACCGATGCGCCAGGTTTTACAGGCTGTGGGCGAGCGCTTGGATACGCACTTTGATCGTCTATGGGCTCAGGGTGAAGAGCGTGCGACGCAGTTGGTTTTCATCGGTAAGGGCATTAATAAGGCTGACGTTGAAGTCGAACTGCGCACGGCGTTGATTAATGCACCGATCGACGCGTAAGTACTTTTTATGAATGGCGGTGAACGCCGCTAAACCATTACTGGATTGACTATGCATTTGTTGGCCGCACAACCTGGGGGCTTTGTTGATGATGAAGGCATCATCGACCTCGATCAAACTCCCGCGCCGGTGGTGATTTTGTCAGCGGCAGACAGTGGTTTAGCGGCTTTGGCGGCGGCGGCAGAGTCTTTACCTTCGGACTTTCCCTGTGTGCGTCTGGCCAATTGGATGCAGCTGCTTAAACCGGCGGCTTTTGATTTGTACCAACACAAGGTGCTCGACCACGCCAAGGTGGTGGTGGTGTCGCTGCTGGGTGGGCGTAGCTACTGGGGTTATGGTTTTGAACAACTACTGGCCTGGCAGCAGGCGCGATCTGGGCGTACGTTAATCCTAGTGCCGGGTGACGACACGCCGGACGCCGAGTTATTTGAGCGTTCTTCTGTTCCGTTGGCTGAGAGTCAGCAGGTGTGGCGTTATCTACGTGAAAGCGGTTTGCTTAACAGTACCGAGTTGTTTCATTTTTTAGCGGCGCAGTATCTGGGTGTCGAGGTGCGTTGGCGTGCGCCCCAGCGTTTACCGCGTTGCATGATGTATCTGCCGCCGAAGGTTTCTGATGCTGTCGGTGGCAGCGCCAAAGGCGGCAGCATTAAATGTGTCGGCGACCTGAAGGCCGTGGACAGTGGAGCCACCTTTGACGAATGGGTTGCGCGTTATCCGCCGTTGCCGACGGGACCACAGGCGGTGTGTGTGCTGTTGTTTTATCGCAGTCATTTGCAGAGCGCCAATACCGCGATGTTTGATGGTTTGATTGCTGCGCTTGTGGGACAGGGTTTACGGCCTTTGCCGATTGCGGTGGCCTCGCTGAAAGACGCTGAGTCGATGGCGTTGGTGAACGCACTGATTGAGCAAAGCGGCGCGCAGCTGTTGATCAACACCACGGGTTTTTCATGTAACCGTGTTTCCAGCCCAGGTTTATCCGCGGAACCCATGTTATTTCAATCACCGTTTGCCAAGCCTTTACCGGTTTTGCAGTTGGTTTTGTCTAGCAGTACGCAGGATGATTGGCAGAGTTATTCCCAGGGTTTGCGCTCGCGGGATATTGCGATGCAGGTTGTGCTGCCGGAGATGGACGGTCGTATTATTACGCGGGCGGTGAGTTTTAAAAGCGAGAGTCACTTCAGTGAGCGCTGTGAAGTCTCGGTGGTGAAGTACCATCTGCACGCCGAGCGTGCCGACTTTGTGGCGCAGTTGGCTGCACGTTATTGCCGACTGGGCACAAAAACCAATGCTGAAAAACGACTGGCTTTGATCCTGGCAAACTACCCGACCAAGGATGGTCGTATTGGCAACGGGGTGGGTTTGGATACGCCTAACTCGACGGTTAACATTCTTCGAGCCCTGCACGAGGCTGGTTATCCGTTAGCGGGCTCTCATTCGACAGGGAATTCTGCATCGGCAACCGCTGAGGGCTTGGGTTTACTCGCTGATGGCTCCGGTTTGCCTGTTGATGGCTCGGGTTTACCCGCTGATGGTGACGCGCTCATTCAAGCGTTATTGGGCGCGGTGACCAACAACCCCAACACCCTGCACGCAAGACCCTGTCGGCAGAGTTTGAGTTTGGCTGATTATTGGGATCATTTTGCAGCGCTACCAGTGGATTGCCAGCGGGCGGTGATGGAGCGCTGGGGGCCGCCGGAAAATGATCCGAAATGCCGCGACGGACGTTTGATGTTGTCGGGCATTCGTCTCGGTGAAACCTTTATTGGTATTCAGCCTGCGCGGGGTTTTAATCTCGACTTGGCGGCTAACTATCACGACCCTGATTTGGTGCCACCCCACGCTTATCTCGCGTTTTATTTTTGGCTGCGCCATAGCTATCAAGTGGATGCGATCGTGCACGTGGGCAAACATGGCAACATCGAGTGGTTGCCGGGCAAGGGCAGCGCGCTGTCGGCCAGCTGCTGGCCGGATGTTGCCATGGGGCCGACGCCACATTTCTATCCGTTCATCGTCAATGACCCAGGCGAGGGTGCGCAGGCCAAACGTCGCACCCAGGCGGTGATCATTGATCACTTGATGCCGCCCATGACCCGCGCGGAAACCTACGGTGATCTAGCGGATTTGGAAGCGCTGGTGGACGAGTACTATCAGGCGCTGGGTATGGATACGCGCCGTGAAGTTTGGCTGCGTGAAGAAATTATCAAGCAGGTACGCAGCACCCATGTGCTTGAAGAGTTGAATCTCACCCGCGTGGCCCGCGATGCGCAACCGCTCGAACAGGGGTCGGGCGAAACCGTCGAGTTGAAAGCAGGTGAGGGCGCCGCTAATGAGCAACTGCTCGAGCAATTGCATGCCTACCTTTGTGATATTAAAGAGGCGCAGATACGCCACGGCTTGCACATTTTGGGTGAATTGCCTGGGCCGGAAAAATTAACAGACACCATGGTGGCTTTGCTGCGTTTACCGCGTGGTGATACACCCGAGAGTCAGGGGGTGTTGCATAACCTCTGCGCCGACTTGGGATTGCGGCTGGCCGACGGTCAGTTGTTTGATCCGCTGCTCGCGTGCAGCGCGTTGTGGCAGGGCGCGCGTCCAGCCGTCTTACAAAGTCTGGACGCGGGCGTGTGGCGCACCGAGCTTGATACCCGTGAGCGCTTAGAGTTATTGGCGCAACCGTTGGTGGCAAGATATGTGATTGGTAGTGTGCCTGGGGGCGGTGAACTCATTAACGTTGAGGGGCCTGAGGTTATGGCGCTCGCGGGTGTTGACCTGAATAGCTTGCCCGCCACGGCGCGGCTTCTTAAGCATGCGCGTGATGTTGTATTGGCCGCGTTACACACCAGTGCTCGTTTAGAGATTGAATCCCTTCTGCACGGTTTGGCTGGGCAGTTTGTAGAGCCGGGTCCGAGTGGTGCGCCGACCAGAGGCCGTTTGGATACCTTGCCGACGGGGCGCAATTTTTTCTCGGTCGACAACCGTTCGATTCCATCACCGGCGGCCTGGGCAATTGGGCAGCGCTCGGCCGATGCGCTGATTGAGCGCCACCTGCAAGCGCACGGCGACTACCCCAAACAATTGGGTTTGTCGGTGTGGGGCACGGCGACCATGCGCACCGGTGGCGATGACATTGCCCAGGCATTTGCGTTGATGGGGGTACGGCCGATCTGGGCCCCTGGCTCCCAGCGGGTGGTGGACTTTGAAATTGTGTCGACCATGCTGCTTGGCCGCCCAAGGGTTGATGTGACGCTGCGGGTCTCGGGCTTTTTCCGTGACGCTTTCCCCAATGTGATGAAGCTGGTTGATGCGGCGGCCATGGCCATCGCCAAGTTAGATGAGCCGGGTAATGAAAACACCATCCGCCAAAACGTCGAGGCGCGCCAGCAGCAGTTGATGGCCGAAGGACTTGATGAGCAGCTCGCGTGGCGCCAAGCAAGTTACCGAGTGTTTGGCAGTAAGCCGGGCGCTTATGGTGCGGGCTTACAGGGCTTGATAGACGAGCGATGCTGGGAGAAAACCAGTGATCTGGCCGAGGCTTACCTAAATTGGGGCGGCTATGCCTACGGTGATCACCGTGTAGGTGTGGCGGCCGAAGAACGTATAAAAGGTATCGGTAGCAGCCTCGCAGATGGTATGAGCACCAGCTCTGAGCGCGCCGCGGACGAAAGCCCAGATGGCCTTGCCATGCCAGCCGCTTTCCAACATCAGTTATCCCAATTGGATGCGGTGGTACAAAATCAGGATAATCGCGAACACGATCTGCTCGACTCCGATGACTACTATCAGTTTCAGGGGGGCATGACCGTGGCGGCCACCGTCTTTGGGGCGCAGCATGGGCGCGCAGCGCCGCAGGTCTATCACAGTGATCATTCGAACCCGAGCGCGCCCAAGATCCGTACGCTCAAAGAGGAGTTGAACCGCGTGATTCGTTCGCGGGTACTCAATCCGAAGTGGATAGAGGGTATGCGGGAGCACGGTTACAAGGGCGCGTTTGAAATGACCGCCAGTGTTGATTACCTGTTTGCCTATGATGCAACTACGAATCTAATCGATGACTATCAATATCAGCAGGTGGCGGATGCGCTGGTGTTTGACCAGAAAAACCGTGCATTTTTAGAAGAGCACAACCCGCACGCCCTAGAGGAAATGGCTGAGCGTTTATTGGAGGCGTGTCAGCGCGGATTGTGGCAAGATCCCGGCGACAGCGCTGAGAGATTGCAGCGGATGTTACTGGAAATAGACGAGCAGCAAGAATTGCGCGGTTAAAAGCCCCTAAACGAACATGAATGAAACGTTATGAAAAATATATTTAAGCGCCCGCATACTTTAATGGTGCAGGGGACCACGTCCGATGCCGGCAAGAGCATTCTGGTGACGGCGTTGGGGCGTATCTTGGCGCGTAAGAATATTTCGGTGGCACCTTTTAAGCCGCAAAATATGGCACTCAACAGTGCGGTAACCGCCGACGGTGGTGAGATTGGTCGCGCCCAAGCGGTGCAGGCCGAGGCCTGTTTTTTAGCGCCTACGGTGGATATGAACCCAGTGCTGTTAAAACCGAACAGCGATGTAGGTGCGCAGGTAATTGTCAACGGCCACGCCATTGGCAATATGCAGGCGCAGCAATACCACCTTTATAAGCCTACGCTGCTGAAAGAGGTGGTGGCGGCACACGATCGTCTTGCCGAGGTCTACCAAGCGGTGGTGGTGGAAGGTGCCGGCAGTCCAGCCGAAATCAATCTGCGTGAACACGACATTGCCAACATGGGCTTTGCGGAAGAGGTCGATTGCCCGGTGATTATTGTGGCCGATATTGATCGCGGCGGTGTGTTCGCCCATTTGCTGGGCACCTATGAGTTACTCAGTGAAACAGAGCAGGCGCGTATTAAAGGCTTTGTGATCAACCGTTTTCGCGGTGACATCGCTCTGCTTGAATCTGGATTAACTTGGCTCGAGGAGCGCAGCGGTATTCCCGTGCTGGGTGTGATTCCCTATGTGATGGATTTGCACATTGAAGCCGAAGACGCCATCAGTCAGCAGCAGTTGGGTGATGACCGCGATAACCAGATAAAAGTGGTGGTGCCGGTTTACCCGCGCACCAGCAATCACACTGACTTTGATGTGTTGCGCCTTCACCCGCAGGTCGATTGTGAGTTTGTCCGCGACGTGAAATTGTTTGGCGGAGCTGATTTGATTGTCTTGCCGGGCAGTAAAAATGTGCGTGGTGATTTGCAATGGTTAAAAGACAGCGGCTGGGAAAAAGTGATTCAGCGGCATCTGCGTTTTGGTGGCAAGGTTATGGGTGTTTGTGGTGGCTACCAAATGCTTGGCCAGATGATTCACGACCCAGAGGCGATTGAGTCCTCCGCGGGGTCAACACCGGGGCTGGGTCTGCTGGATATGGAAACCACGCTCACGGACAATAAAACACTGCGTAATGTCAGTGGTGTTAGCCTTGATAATAGCCAGTTTGGCTTGGCCGCAAAGCTGCCGGTAAAGGGTTATGAGATTCACGCGGGTGTCACTAAAGGCCCGGCGCTAAAGTCGCCACTGTTCCGCATCGCGCATTCGGAGGACGAGCGTGCAGAGCCTTATAATGAAGGGGCTGTGTGTGCCGACAATCAAGTGCTGGGCAGTTATGTACACGGTCTTTTTGATCAGCCGGCATTACTTGAGCAGTTGTTGGGGTGGGCAGGTTTGGATAAGGCCGCGGCCTTTGATTACCCCGCTCACCGTGAAGAGCAGATAGAACGCTTAGCCGATGCGGTGGAGCAGGCGATCAGTTTTGAAAGTTTGTGTGAGCTTATGCAGTTACCCACGGCTGTTCAACGCGAAAAAAGTCTGTGATGTTTACTGAATGGTTTGTGGTTTTTGGTGAGTCCAACTTAGCGATAAACCTGTGCGCGTTGTTATTGGCGCTGTTGTTGGACAAATGTTTTGGCGAGACGCCGCGTTTTCACCCGTTGGTTGGCTTTGGCAATTTTGCGCATTTCATTGAGGGTTGGTTGAACCACGCTAACGCTAACAGCAAGGAATCTTCCAGGGAATCGAACCCTCACGGGTTGCGCGTTAAAGGTGTAGTGGCGCTCCTGTTGGCGTTGTCACCTTTTATATGGCTAGCGCAGCAGCTCAGCGGCTACTTGTCTGAAGAGCCCTTGCTGCAAGTGCTTGCGGGTGGTTTTGTGCTCTATGTCGCCATCGGCTGGCAGAGCTTGCTTGCGCACGCGCAGGCGATTGCCCAGCCATTGCTCAGTGATGATCTGCCTCAGGCGCGTCGAGCGGTGAGTCTGATTGTAAGTCGCGACGCCGAAACGCTCGATGCATCGGGTGTTGCCAAGGCGGCCACCGAGTCGGTGTTGGAAAATGGCGGCGACGCTGTTTTCTCAGCTGTATTTTGGTTTTTGCTGGCGGGCATTCCGGGCGTGGTGATATTCCGTTTGGCTAATACGCTCGACGCTATGTGGGGTTACAAAAACCCGCGTTTTTTATATTTTGGCTGGGCAGCCGCACGTTTTGATGACGTGTTAAATTTAGCGCCCGCACGTTTAACGGCTTTGAGTTATGCATTGGTTGGCTGCACCCGTATGGCTTTACGTTGCTGGCGTCTGCAGGGATTCACTTGGAAGAGCCCGAATGCGGGGCCGGTTATGTCGGCGGGCGCGGGTGCGTTAAACGTATCGCTTGGCGGTGCGGCGAGTTATCACAATGGCCTCCAGCAACGACCGCCTTTAGGTCCAGAAGTAAACGACGCGGACGGTGCTCCGTCAGCGGCCAGTGTGCTGGCCGCGTGTAAGTTGGTGAACCGTGCCCTGTGGCTCTGGTGCGTATTGCTGTGTGTGGCGACGCTGATCAGTTTAAGCCTGGGCAGTAATTTATGAGCAAGCAACGTTTGCCAGTATCCAGCGGCAGTGGCGTAAACGGTCTGCACGGCGGCGATGTCATGAAGGCCGCCAAACTCTATGGCGGCGAGGTTGCCGACTGGTTGGATTTGTCGACTGGCATGAACCCTGAACCTTGGGCTGTACCTGTTTTACCGCAAACAACGTTTGAGCAACTGCCCTATGAGTGGCCTGAATTTAGGCGCAATGCCATCGCCTATTATGGCAGTGAGCAACTGTTGGCGGTGGCGGGTACCCAGGCTGCCATTCAAGCGCTGCCGAATGTGTTGCCATGCCTGCCTATTTTGTTGCCGGGCGTCGGCTATCAAGAGCATCACCGGAGTTGGCGTGCACAGGGCGCCGAGGTTATTTTCTATCCATCGTTGGCTGAGGCTCAGGCCTGTACGGCGATCGAAGCTGCATTGGCTGAAACATCGGCGCAGCATTTACTGGTGATCAACCCAAATAACCCCAGTGGTCTAACCTTCGCGCCAGCAGAGCTGCTGCGCTGGGCAGAACGTTTGAGTGACGGCGCTTGTCTGATTGTCGATGAAGCCTTTATCGACGTGACACCGGAGCAGAGTTTACTGTCGCACGTAGGGGCTGGTCATGACTGGCCTGAAAACCTGATTGTGTTGCGCTCGTTTGGAAAGTTCTTTGGCTTGGCGGGTATTCGTCTCGGTTTTGTTTTTGCGGCCAGCGCTTTGCGCGAGGCATTAGAGCGGTGGTTAGGTTTGTGGGGCGTTAATGGCCCGGCTCAATATGTGGCGAGTTTAGCGTTTACCGATAGCGGCTGGCAGCAACAACAGAGGCGGCTATTACCGCAGGCATCGAGCGCGACCCGGGCCTTATTTGAACCGCTTCTATCTTTGTCTAATGATTATGGCGAGGTACGACTGCAGGCCGAAAAGCCCCTATTCAACAGCTATGTTATGTCCAGTGAATTGGCGCTTGAACTGCAGGACTTTTTCGCCAAGCAGGCCATACTATTAAGGGTGGTTGCGCTGGATAATCAGCGCAGCTTATTACGTGTTGGTCTGTTGCCAAGTTGCGTGCAGCGACGGCGGCGTGTGCGTGATACTCTCGCGGCGTTTATTGCTCGGAAAAATAAAATTGATGATATTGCTCATAGGGTAATTGGATAACTGTTTATGAATAATTCCATCACTGGCCGTTCTAACGATACTTGCCGCGGTCGTGTTTTCTTGGTCGGAGCAGGCCCCGGTGACCCAGAGTTGCTGACGATGAAGGCCTATCGTTTGTTGCAGCAAGCGGAAGTTGTACTTTATGACCGCCTCGTTTCAGATGCGATTATGGCGTTGGTACCCGCTAGCTGTGAAACTATTTATGTGGGCAAGCGCCGAGCGGATCACTCCGTGCCGCAGGAAGGCATTAACCAGCTGCTGGTAAAACATGCGCAGCGTGGTAAACGTGTGATTCGTTTAAAGGGCGGAGATCCGTTTATTTTTGGACGAGGTGGGGAAGAAATTGAGACCCTTGCGGAAGAGGGCGTGCCCTTTGAGGTGGTGCCGGGTATCACGGCGGCTAATGGCTGTTCGGCCTATTCCGGTATCCCTCTTACACACCGCGACTACGCGCAGTCCGTGCAATTTGTTACCGGGCAACTAAAGGACGGCAGCGTTGACCTGAACTGGCCTGAATTAATAAGCGATGGTAAGACCTTGGTGTTCTACATGGGGTTAAAGAGTTTACCCGTCATCTGTCAGCAGTTAATGGCTCATGGTATGGACGCTGTAATGCCCGTTGCGTTGGTGGAAAAGGGCAGTACACCGGAGCAGCGTGTACACCGAGCAACCCTCGATACGATGTCAGCGTTGCTGGAGCAGGAAACGATAGCCTCGCCATCGCTGTTTATTGTCGGCAAGGTGGTGAGCTTGGCTGAAAAGCTGGCTTGGTTTGACGGTGAGTCAGCGGACGAATTGGCACCTTGAGTTGCCACCTTGATCAGTCTTTGAGCAGTACCGCAGGTGATAGGTAAATTGATGAGGCGAGTTATGGCTTGTTGCGGGTCTCAGCATTCCCACGACCGGTCATTTAAGGTATAAAGTGGGCATGAAAATACCGAAAAGAATTCTGCCTCTTGTTGAAGATGGTGTGGTTGACGAAGTTATTCGTCAGTTGATGAGTGGCAAAGAAGCCACAGTCTATATGGTGCGCTGTGGAACCGACATTCGCTGCGCCAAAGTGTACAAAGATGCGACACAGCGCAGCTTTAAGAAAGCCGCGCAATACGTTGAGGGGCGTAAGGTTCGCAGCAGTCGTCGTGCCCGAGCTATGGAAAAAGGCTCTAAGTATGGTCGCGGTCAGCAGGAAGAGGCTTGGCATAACGCCGAAGTAGACGCTCTCTATAAGCTCGCCGCGGTGGGGGTGAGGGTTCCTCAGCCCTACGGTTGCTTCGACGGTGTTCTGTTGATGGAGCTGATTACCGATGATGAAGGCGGTGTCGCACCTCGCCTGAATGATATCTCCATGTCGGCCGAGCAGGCCCGTGAAGACCACGCGCTGGTGATGCACGACGTGATGCGCATGCTCTACGCTGGCATCGTTCACGGCGATCTTTCTGAATTCAATGTCCTTGTCGATGAATACGGACCGGTGATCATTGATTTGCCCCAGGCGGTTGATGCGGCGGCAAATAACAACGCCCAAGCGATGCTCGAGCGCGATGTGGCGAACATGACCAACTACTATGGTCAATATGCACCAGAGCTGCTGGAGACTAAGTACGCAAAGGAAATCTGGGCATTATTTGAAGAGGGCGAGTTAGACCCGGATATACAATTGACCGGTGAGTTTGACGAACCAACTGAACTGGCGGATGTGGATTCCGTACTCGAAGAAATTAAGGCGGCTTTTGCTGAAGAGCAGGAGCGCCAAGAGCGTATTCGTGAAGCGAATGAAGAGGACTGAATATTGCCCTAGTTTCTGATGGACAGTATTTCCGGAATGATCAAAAAGCCCAGCTCTGTGTATCCACGCAGGGTTGGGCTTTTTGGGTTGTGGCTGCCGTAAAGTAGCCGCCATGCCCCCTTAGCCCTATATAACCCAGTGACTTAACTGGCCAGCGGTTGGGAACAAACCCTCAGGTCTGGCGTCAGTGTTGGCGGCTATACTGGTGATAGCTTATTGGCTTTGATTGCATTTATGTCGATGAACCCTGTGCGTGTCGGCTAGGACTCCTAGATATAAAAGAAGGCTGTTGGCTTCGGCATGTTTTGATGGCGACTGGAGGTTTCCTGTGAGTCGGCATTACTATATTAGCGATAATCCTGGCGAGCTGGACGAGCTTGCGGGGGCTTGGCGCGCACGCAAATACACGTGCTTAGTGAGATGGACCAGGAGGTTGCAGAGCGCAAGTTGCCAGAGGTTGAGGCTGTATTGCGTAAAGATGTTGCGCATGGCACGGAGGTAGGCGCTTTTGTGGGCTTGTTAATCGCCAATGCTGTGCTGTTTGCGTATCTCTCTGGGATGACAGAAGCGGCGACCTGGGCGCCGTTTATTTTCTTTGCCGTGGTGGTATTGGGCTTTTGTGCTTGGGAAGGGGGCTTGTTCGGTATTCAGCTACCCAATAGCAATTTTAGTCGTTTTGCCGATACGCTGGCCGCCGGTCGTCATGTGTTGTTTGTCGATGTGCATGGGTGGCAGGAGTCGATGTTAAAGCGCGTTATCGGGCAGCATCCAAAGTTACAGGTGGCTGGTGATGGTCAAGCTAAACCGCATTGGTTACTTGAGGCGCAGAACAAGTGGCTGCACTTTATTAAGGTGATGCCTTAACGCTTGGATGTCCTTGGCGTGTGATCAGTGCAGGCGTGGCTATTTTAGTGGTGCTGGTTCAGTCATGCCGATTAAGCGGTGCGGGCAACCTTGCCTCTAGACAGGGACAGCAAGCAGGCACTCATGATCATTGCGCAGCCAAACAGTTGTTGATGGCTCATTTGTTCGTTGTTCAGCTGCCAGCCAATGATGGCAACGAGCACCGGTTCGAGTATCAAAATCATGGAGGCGCTTGTGGCGGGCGTTAGGCGCTGGCCAAGGGTCATAAGCGTAAAGCGCAGGCCGGTGGCTATCACGGCCATAAAGAGTAAGGCGCCTATCAATGGCCAGGAAAAGGTGAAGTTCCACTCACTGAGAAAAGGCGCGGTGGCCAGTGACAGTACTGCGCAGCCAGTAAATTGAGCCCAGCTCATGGCGACAGGATGAAAGCGCGGCGATATGTGCGAGTTAGTGACCAAATACATGGCTAACATGACGGCGGCTAGCATCATCCACCAGCTTGATGGGCTGACCTGTAAGCCCTGTTCTAGGGTGAGCAGGGCTAACCCGGTGGCGGCGAAGCAGATGCTGACGAGCAGTTGTGGGCGAATGCGGGTGCCAAAAATGATGCGGCCCAACAGGGGCGCGACAATACTTTGCAAGCTAATGATGAAGGCGGAGCTGCCCATCTGCTCACTGGTCATCACGCCTATGCTCCACGCGATGATGCCAAACCACAGAAATATACCCGGTAGGGCGGCCAAAAACAGTTGACGCAGTGGTGGCAGGTGTTTCCACGCAAATGGCAGAAAGATAATGGCGAGCAGGGGGAATCGTAACGTATGAAAAAACAACACGTCCATTTGCAGCAATATCCACTGCGCTACGGGGTAGGTCGCGGCGCCGATGACGGTGGCAGTCAAAATACTGCTGTCGGCCTGCCAACGTTTTAATCCCATGCGGTGCACCTTACCTGTGTGAGGGCGGCATTGTGCATCTTGGGCTGGGGGATCACCAGCGGGCGCTGATTGATTTACATTTACTTACCTATCGGGTCTGACGTAGAAGCGCGTAATCACTTTTATGTTTTCCTGCGTCAGACCGCTTTCCTGTGTTGATGCTTTTCTGCTGTGAGGCTCTTGTTATGTTGATGAAACTAAAACGAAGCGGTGCTTTGGTTGAAATTAAAGCTTTGAGTGAGCTTTGGGATCCCTATGTTGTCGATGTCTTGGCCTGTGCTCAGCGCGGTGAAGAGGCGCAAGATGCTGAGCGATTTGATAAACAAGAGTTGTGTTTTCTTTCGGGGGAGCCGGTTCCCTGTTGCTGGCGCGATCCACATTATCGCGACAGTGAATGGCAACCGCATATGGCTGGTGCTGCAGAGTCTGGATTAAGTAACTACTTTGGTGCTTAGCGGCTTTTCATGGAAGCTGCGGTGATCGTATTGCAGGACGCGTGAGCGACTGATAATTAAGGGATTATCTCGCTTTAGTGTTCTTGTAGCTGCGCTTGGTGGGGTAAAAGTGAAAATTCTTTTGGGTTGTGGGAGTATGGTGAAAATATTCCTTCAAATACTTGGGCGATTCGCTGTATACTGCGCCCAAATTTTTCGCCCATGGCTTATCGAGTAAAGCAATGACTGACTTATCGTTATACAGAAACATTGGTATTTTCGCCCACGTAGATGCGGGTAAAACTACTACCACAGAACGAATCCTGAAGCTTACCGGTAAGATTCATAAAACCGGTGAAGTACACGATGGCGCTGCCACCACTGACTTCATGGAACAGGAACAAGAGCGCGGAATTACTATTCAGTCCGCCGCCACTACTTGTTACTGGAAAGATCACCGTTTCAACATCATCGATACTCCAGGGCACGTTGACTTCACCGTTGAAGTTTACCGTTCTCTGAAAGTTCTCGATGGCGGCGTCGGTGTATTCTGTGCTTCTGGTGGTGTTGAACCACAGTCAGAGACTAACTGGCGCTACGCGAACGAATCCGAAGTGGCCCGTATCATCTTCGTAAACAAGCTGGACCGCATGGGCGGAGACTTCCTGCGTGTTGTTGACCAGGTTGAGAAGGTCTTGGGTGCTAACCCAATGATCATGGTTCTGCCAATCGGCATCGAGGAAGACTTTAAAGGTCTCGTTGATCTGCTGACACGCACTGCCTACGTTTGGGATGACTCCGGTCAGCCAGAAAACTTCGAAATCGTCGACATCCCAGCCGACATGGTTGACGACGTTGAGATGTACCGCGAGAAGTTGATCGAGCAGGCTGTTGAGCAAGACGATGACCTGATGATGTCCTACATGGACGGCGAAGAGCCTTCTATGGAAGACATCAAGCGTTGTATCCGTAAGGGTACTCGCACCATGGACTTCTTCCCGACCTACTGTGGTTCTGCGTTTAAGAACAAAGGTGTGCAGTTGATTCTGGACGCCGTTGTCGACTACCTGCCAAGCCCAACGGACGTTGATCCGCAGCCGCTGACCGACGAAGAGGGCGAGCCTAACGGTGAAGTTGCTCTGGTTTCGGTTGACGAGCCTCTGCGCGCGCTGGCGTTTAAGATCATGGACGACCGTTTTGGCGCCCTGACCTTTGTGCGTATTTACTCTGGTGTATTGAATAAGGGTGACACCATCCTTAACTCTTACACAGGTAAGACTGAGCGTGTTGGCCGTATGGTTGAGATGCACGCCAACGACCGCAACGAGATTTCTCGTGCGCAAGCCGGTGACATCATCGCCATTGTTGGTATGAAGAACGTACAGACTGGTCACACTCTGTGTGATCCAAAGCACGAGTGTACGCTCGAACCTATGATCTTCCCTGACCCGGTTATCTCTATCGCTGTTAAGCCGAAAGACAAGGGCGGCAGCGAGAAGATGGGTATCGCTATTGGTAAGATGATCGCAGAAGATCCTTCTTTCCGTGTTGAGACTGATGAAGACTCAGGCGAAACCATATTGCGTGGTATGGGTGAGCTTCACCTAGACATTAAGGTGGATATCCTCAACCGTACTTACGGTGTTGACCTAGAAGTAGGCGCTCCGCAGGTTGCTTACCGCGAAACCATCACTGAGAATCTTGACGACAGCTATACACATAAGAAGCAGTCTGGTGGTTCAGGTCAATTTGGTAAGATCGACTACCGCGTTAAGCCGGGCGAGCCAGGTACTGGTTTCGTATTCAGCTCTGTTGTAACGGGCGGTAACGTTCCTAAGGAATTCTTCCCAGCGATTGAGAAGGGTTTCCGCAGCATGATGGACCAAGGTCCATTGGCTGGTTTCCCAGTGTTGGACGTTGAAGTTGAGTTGTACGACGGTGGTTTCCACGCAGTCGACTCCTCTGCCGTAGCCTTTGAATTGGCTGCCCGTGGCGCCTTCCGTCAGTCTATGCCTAAGGCCGGTCCTCAGTTGATCGAACCTATCATGCACGTTGATGTTTACACTCCAGACGATCACGTAGGTGACGTTATTGGTGACTTGAACCGTCGTCGCGGCATGATCAAAGATCAGGAAGCGGGTGTAACAGGTGTTCGTATTAAGGCAAGTGTGCCTTTGTCAGAAATGTTTGGTTACATCGGTAGCCTGCGTACTATGACTTCAGGCCGTGGTCAGTTCTCTATGGAATTCGAACACTACATGCCGTGTCCGAACTCTGTTGCAGAGCAAGTGATCATCGAAGAAAAAGCGCGTCAGGCTGAAAAGAAGAAGAAGTAAATTTCTTTAAAGCAGTGCTTTTAAAAAACCGGTGAGTTCGCTCACCGGTTTTTTTTCGTCTATAGGAAATGCATGGAGATAGATGCGGCTAACCGTCGCCTAGGGCGCGCTCTGCGCGTATAATTTCCACTTTCATAATTGCTATCACGTATTTCGAGAGATCCCATGACCGTACGTACCCGTATCGCGCCGTCTCCAACCGGCGATCCACACGTAGGCACAGCCTACATTGCTTTGTTTAATCTGTGTTTCGCGCGTCAGCACGGTGGCGAGTTTATTCTGCGTATTGAAGATACGGATCAAAGCCGTTCAACACCGGAGTCCGAGCAAGCGATATACGACAGCTTGCGTTGGTTGGGGTTGGACTGGGCTGAGGGTCCGGACAAGGGCGGCGATTTTGGTCCGTATCGCCAGAGTGAGCGACGTGATATTTACGCCAAGTATGCGCAAGAGCTGCTCGACAAAGGGCACGCCTTTAAATGCTACCGCACCTCTGAAGAGCTGGATGAGCTACGTGATGCGCGCCGCGCCGCGGGCGGTTTTGCGGCCATTAAGCCAAGCGAGCTTAAACTGGATGATACAGAAGTTGAGCGCCGTAAGGCGGCCGGTATGCCGTTCGTGGTCCGTATGTATGTTCCTGAGGGCGAGGGGCCTTGCCCTGTTGAGGATATGTTGCGCGGTACCATTGAACTGGACTGGGGGCAGGTTGATGCACAAATCTTGCTCAAGTCAGATGGCATGCCTACCTACCATCTGGCTAACGTTGTTGATGACCACTTAATGGAAATTACCCACGTTTTACGGGGTGAGGAATGGATCAACTCAGCGCCTAAGCACAAACTACTGTATGAGTACTTTGGGTGGGATATGCCGCAGTTGTGCCACTTGCCGCTGTTGCGTAACCCGGATAAATCAAAGCTCAGTAAACGTAAGAATCCGACCTCGATTCTTTACTACAAAGATATGGGTTACCTGCCAGAAGCCCTGTTGAATTACCTTGGCCGTATGGGCTGGTCAATGCCCGATGAAAGCGAAAAGTTTACCTTGCAGAAGATGGTGGATAATTTCGATGTACAGCGTGTCAGTCTCGGCGGCCCTATTTTTGATGTTGAGAAGCTGGATTGGCTCAATGGGCTTTGGATTCGTGAAGACCTGGATACGGCTCAATTGGCTGATCGCCTACACGAGTGGATGTTCAACCGTGAAAAACTTATGGAGATTTTGCCTCACGCTCAAAAGCGGATGAACACCTTGAGTGATTTTGCGCCGTTGGCGGCTTTTTTGGCGGCTGGTCAGCTGCCTTTAACAGCTGAGCACTTCTCTGGGGTGAAGCTTGAGGAGGATAAACTCAAGCAGGTGTTACAGTTTTCACTTTGGCGTTTAGAGGCGCTGCGCAGCTGGGAGCGCGATGATATATTCGCTGAGCTGAAAACATTGGCTGAACAGTTAGGGCTTAAAATGAAGGATTGTCTAGCGCCTTTGTTTATTGCTATTGCGGGTACGACTTCATCCTTTTCAGTGATGGATTCGATGGTGATGTTGGGGCCGGATATGAGTCGTGCACGCCTGCGTAATGCACTGAATGCATGCTGCGGTGAGCTGGGTAAAAAACAGTTGAAAAAGTTGGAAAAGACTTACGCAGCATTGCCTATCACATAATGCTCGTGGGTTTTACAGCGCCTATATTGATGCCGTCTCTTTGCTAAAAGGAGGCGGCATTTTTCTGGGGGCGCATAACAAGCATATGAATATATATTATAAGAGTGCCGCCTTTTTATACTTGGGCTGCCCGATACTTTTGTTGGGCGTCGTTTTGCCCCTATGTTAATGCTCGGTTCTGTGTTTTTAGATGGTGCTCTGGTTCCGGAGCGTTTCTTTATAAGTAATCCGTTTAAGTAGCTGTGTCTAAAGTTAGTTTTGCCTTGTATTCCTTTCTATACTCCAAGCATGGCCGCTTAATTTGCCTGCACTCGATGCACGCTGGCAGGCTTGGTTGTCAGGGGTGCGTCGAACCACTGTGTGCATTATTGACGGGTGGCGTGAGTTTTTGGGAATGGTTTTTCCAACTGGGAAGTGCCGATGCGATTGAAAACCTCACCAAATTTTTTATGTTTTGAGATAGCTCTATCAACCCGAGAGAAATCCACATTACTGGCTGGTGTGAGCTGCGCTCTGTTAAGCGGCGGCTCCTTGGCTTTAGGGTTGGGGGAAATAAATACAAGTACTTACTTGGGGCAATACCTTGAGGCTCGGGTAAGTCTGGTGGAGGGTGATCATCGCTATCTAGCGTCAGAGTTAAACGTAAGGCAGATATTCGGGAAGGAAGCGCGATCTCTGGGTATTGAGCTGGTTAACTCTAACTATTTGTTTGTGTTGGAGTTGACAGGTGAAGGGGAGTCGCTTGGCCTGCGTGTTCGCTCTCGGCGGCCTGTCACCGAGCCCTATATCAACCTACTTGTGAGCTTGGAATGGGCAAGTGGTTCTGTCTATCGTGAGTACACCTTATTTTTAGATCCTCCTCCCGTTGTTTCTGAGGCTATGGATTCCTTACCGGCCTTATCCCTAGGGGGTAAGGGTGAAAAAGTCGGATCTGGGTCTCGATCGGAAAAAGTATCCAGTGTGTCTGCCCTGCGTGAGTCTGAAGCGACGTCTAAGAATGTCGTCGCTGCTCGGGTTTTGCCCCCGCGACCTGCTAGCGTTTTTGAAGCCGACACTGCGCACTACCGTATACGCAGCGGTGATACCCTCTCGAAGATAGCGGAGCAATGGCGTCAAGGTACAGAGGAAACCATACGCTCGACTAGCCACTGGTTGTTTGAGAATAATCCGAACGCATTTTCTGGAGACAATGAGCATCTACTCATTGCTGGTAGCTTACTGCGGCTACCGAAGCGTTCAGCGCTGCCACTGTCTACTCAGGCGGTTGATACATTGTCAGATTCACCCCTTCAAGAGAAAGCTAAGATAGATTCTACGCCGGCCTCCGCAGAGGTTAAGCAGGGGCGTTTACGCTTGGCTGAGACAGGTGCGGCGCATCTGCTTGACCTAGCGAAAGCATCGCGGGCTCAGCTGAGTACTGACCTTGACAGTAATCAAGAGTTGTTAGATCAGTTGCGTCGAGAGAATGAAGATTTACGGGGTCGCCTCAACAAGCTTGAGGGGTCAGATTATGTGCAGATGCTGACACGGCTTATTGAGTTGCAAAATTTACAAATTGATCGTTTAAGGGAGGGCGCGGCCGGAGGGCCAGCTAACTCAGCAGAGTTACTGCTAGCCTCATCTCCTCCGAGTGAAAGGCCTGTTTTAGGCGCCGCTTTAGCGCCAGTGTTGGCTGGCGAGCCTGTCGCAACGCTTGTGGCTTCAGCGTTGACGGTTGGTGCTGTAAGTCGTCGTTCTGCAGGGCGTGCGGGGGTGACGATTAATGAGATGACGGCGGCGGCCTTGTCCAAAGAGCCACGCGAGTCTCTCCGCTCATGGTGGCAGATTGGCTTGTTGCTGGGGTTGCCGTTGTTGGCTGTAGGTCTGTATTTACTGATGTGTATACGCCTGCGTTCTCAGCCTGGTGCTGTGGTGGCTCGAGGCGCTGAGCTGGAGTCTTTAGCGGAGGTCGACTATTGGCAGCCAGTTGTGACTGAGGATGAAGATGAAGACATGCTTTGGCCTGAGGCGGTTGTTGACGACTTGGCTGAGCGTGGTGCTCTTCTCGGTGATATTACCTTGGCTGATGATGCTGTCATGTCGGTCGAAGGCCTGGGTAAACCTTTGCTTTTGCTTGATGAGGTGCTTGATGAGGTTCTGAATCGAGAGTTTGAAGCTCTGGTGGAAGCCGCTGACTTTGACCCAGCCGATGAATTTCCTGACGCAGGCGACACGCTTTTTGATCAAGCACTTGCTGGTATCAGTGAAGGAGCTGCAGCGCCGGAGGCGGAGGCAGGAGTAGAGTCTGGCAGCAGCCCTGAATCTGAAGAGTTAAAGGCGGCTATCGTAGCCGCTGCTGCGAGCGATTCGGATAGTCTTAAAAGCACTGCAAATTTGTCGTCTTTTAATGACAGCTTTGAAGGGCTTCTCAGCGTTAATAGGCATTACGCCTCCCCCCAGGTTGTTGACGAGTTGCCCGGTATTGATCAGGATTTTGGTTCAAGCGATGGGGAGCATAAGGTGGCGCCAGCGGACTCATTAATCGGTGCGCCACAGGAGTCGGAATTTGAGCTAAGTCGTGATCAGCAGGCTGAGTTTGAAGAGGACTGGTTAGATGAGTCCAGCTTGGCGGCAGGGGTTAACCCAGAACCAGAGGTTGAGTGTACTAATGCGAACGGTGATGAGCGAGAGGGTGTGGATGACTCGTCAGAACTGAGTCGTCGCCGTGACGATGTTACTCGTAACGATGATGTGTTGATGGGGGTGGCCAAAGTGTTGCAGTTTCAGCGCCGCCGCAGTGATGCGGAAGTAAGGCAAAGTATTCAGGTGAAAACCAGTGACTACACGCCACCTGACGAAGCCTATGTCGTCTGTGATTGCGATGACGATACCATTTTGTCATTGGATTTTAATTTGATTGATGACCCTGAATTCAGTGCGCAGGGTTTAAATGTGGACGGCTTTGAGAGCACCGATCAAGACAGTGCTGCTGAGGTTGCAGCTGAGCAGGTCACAGGGAAGGCTGATCCTGAGGTCAATGCGGCTGGAAGTGATGTTGCGGCGCAGCCGCTGTTTGTTGATCTTCAGTTTAGAGCGTCAGACCGAGAGAGGGGGGCGCCGTAATTACCTGTCGTTGAGGAGGGGCGCACAGCCTTGTTAGGCGGAAATACAAAAATTACGGACATAAAAAAGGCTATGTATTAGAGTCCTGTTGTAGTTGTCTATCATTGATTGGAGAACCAATTTAATGAGGTGACACTGATGAACGAACACGCCTTTGTCGGGCTTCTGCAACAACTTACCGC
>Ga0105356_10002053_pt1 | contig 20141 bp, 17 predicted proteins | sample GOMGulsemesocosm_3_FD_83502 | JGI IMG/M metagenome (GOLD analysis project Ga0105356, IMG submission 83502) | Methane-oxidizing microbial communities from mesocosms in the Gulf of Mexico - GOM9D Gulf of Mexico | ecosystem: Environmental > Aquatic > Marine > Cold seeps | place: Gulf of Mexico... | reverse complement strand
GGCACCTCTCCCTGTTGCATTTGCTCTACTTTAGAGGCATCGATGTCGATACAGAGCACTTCATTGCCTGTCTCGGCAAGACAAGTCCCTGTCACCAAACCTACATAACCTGTTCCTATTACGGATATTTTCATTTAATAAACTTTAAAAGCAAAAATAGGGAAGTATCCTAAAATATCAACCGGTTCACTATGATAATTACTAATTACAAAAACTTCTCTTTTAGTACTAAACCGATAAATTTAGAATTTCCAATTAAATAGCGTTTCCACATACGTTTTGGTTCTTGAATAAATCGATAAAACCATTCTAAGCCCAAATTTTGCATCCATAATGGTGCTCTTTTAACTTTACCTGCAACGACATCAAAACTTCCTCCAACACCCATAACAAAGTTAACCTTATCTAAGAGTTTCTTATTTTCATATAAGAAATTTTCTTTAGTAGGCGAACTAATAGCAACAAATAGTATATTGGCTCCACTATTGGAAATTTGCCTAGCAATATCTTTTTCTTCTTCTTTTTTAAAGTATCCATTTCTATAACCTGCGATTATATTCGAGGAATATTGATCAGAATATTTCTTTACAACCTCACTAACAACCTCCTCTTTGGCTCCAAAAAAGAATATCTTGTATTTTTTTTTAGCAGCAAGATTTACTAGATTTACCATTAAATCTATACCAGCAACTCGTTCTTTCAGGGGTTTGCCTAACACTCTTGATGCCCAAACAACAGCTTGACCATCAGCATTAATCAAATCACTTTCATTTACACTTTTTCGCAACTGCAAATCTCGTTGCATTGCAACTATTTTTCCTGCGTTTACAACAACATGATGCAATTGTGTTCCTTGTTCTATTGTATTATCTACCTCGCGCAAGGTCTCTTTCATGGTAAGATCATGAATTGCTGTATTAAGAATTTCAATTTTATTCATTGTTCTCTTCTAAAAAATAATAACTAAATGCGTAAAACATCCAAGATTGTGCCCAACGAATGTATGGAATTTTGGATGTTATATTTTTCTTTTTTTGATAATAAAAATACCCTTTAGTGGATTGCATATTTTCTATTGTCCAATGCAGCACCCTATCCACTAAATCCTTGTTTGCATTCAATACATTTAATTTACTCAAGGTAACTATAAGCTGAGCTGGAGCATGTATATCGACAGGAAACACCTTATTATTATAATACTTGGAAACACCTTCATCCGTAAAAAAGTGTTCTAAATAATACTTTAGTCCTATTTCAATATTTGACTTAAATGATTGATCTCCAGAAATGTTTTGATAGGTGTAAATACACTCTAAATTATAACCTGTATGGAAATTATCTATCCATTGATGAAAAGGTAAGGTACCGTAAGTCCATGCTCCATCTTCTCTTTGTTTGTCACAAACATAAGACACTATTTTTTTTGCATTTACCAACAGATTATCGTCTTTGGTGTATTTATAAATCAAACAGAGCAACTTAGCCCCTAACAGTCCTGCATTGTACACCTGTGTCTGATCTAGGGGAGAATACGACAAGGTAAAGTTCTTGTTATCATCATAACTCTTATTTAAATCGTCCAATACAAATTTCGCACTACTTATTACGGTTTCTAATAATTCTTTCCTTTTGGTAATTTCATAAGCTTCTAATAGTGATTCCCCAATAAAGGTAGTCGCAACTACCGTAGGAGTATACTTTGGTTGAAAAAAAGCTCTTGCTTGCCAATCAAAATTATAACCCCAACACGCTCCAGAATACCCCTTCGTTTGTAGGTCTAATATTTTATCCGCAAGAAAATTTATCTTTTCTAAATATTCAGCCTTTTTTTCTGTTTTATATAAATTACAATACCCGGTTAAAAAAAGTCCAAGTCCTTTCGGGTTATGCGCTTTTTTTATCACAAATAATCGTCTAAAGTTTATAGGATTTCGTTTGAACAATTGAATCCAGGCCAATCTAAAAAAACGAGATTTACCTAATGGTGTTTTTTGAATCAGCCAACTATTAAGTCCATCATAAGGATCCCAGCCTTTAAAATCCTCTTTTTCACAATAATCCTTTAATAGATTAAAGCTTTTATAATTTATTTTCATTTAAACTTTTTTCTTGTTTTAGCATAAAGGCAAGTGTGAAATAAATAAGCCAATAAAACGATGAAGAATGTGGTAATTCAAGTACAACATTAAAAAATGCCCAAACAGAGACTCCAATCAATGACAAAAATAAAATAAATAGATGAGCATTCATGTTTTTTATTTCTAATAAACATTTTCTAAAAGGATATATTAACAATAAAACACCAATAAAACCAACATGATACATAATACTTAAAAATGAATTGTGAGCTGAGGTTAGATAATTCTCATCGTCAGTAAATATGGTAGTAGGATGACCCGCTTGAATCATTAAATTATTTAATTCAACTATTGTTTTATTGTTTAACAATGGAACTCCGAACCCATTTCCAAAAACACCATAATTTTTTACAAATATTTCATTTAACGTTGCTTTCCAATAAACAATTCTCCATTGCATGTTCACATCAGTAAATGTGGGGACAAAAATGATAATAGCTATTAAAATGCTCATGAAACTCAATCCTAAAATGCATTTAACTTTTACTGGGGATATAAAAAAATAGTATCCGAAATAAATCAATATTAAGCTCAGATAAGCAGAATCATGTCCCGTCGTAAACGAAAGAATCAAAACTAAAAAAAACAATACTTGTCTTTTGATTTTTTCATAAGTCACCATAACGAATGCAGTTGAAACACCTAAACCTAAAACAATTAAAGGAGACATATAATTCCTCTCAAAAAAAGGGTTTATATTCTTAAACACAAATAAATAACTTCCATAAAAAAGCTGAAACACAACAGATAGTATACCTATAAAAATAATAGATCTGTACAAATAATTGGTAATTTTCTCATAATGAGTAATATGTTTTAAAATAAGATAAATAGAAACCATATAACCAAAAACCATAAATTGCCGCAGTAAATAATACCATTGTAATTCATTGTAATGATTTAAGTAAATTATCGAACACAACAAATAAAACGCTGCAACCAAAGCAAATATGTCAACAGACTTAATTCTATTGACAACAAAATTAAAACTAACTAAAGCTATAATGGCAGTTATTATAAGAATTAAATCATGTACATAAAAAAAAGGTTGAATCAACAAAAACTTACTATACGATTTGCCAAAAAGTAACAACAAAAAGGTGTCTATTATAACAATAAAAAACAAACACCTACTTAATGCTCTATTACTTATTAAATTCATTTATCATATAATATGTAGATAACATCCTCTTTTGTCTATAAAAAACCTATTCGACTCCTCAAGTTATCTTAATTAATTATTACTCTGTTATATTATATTTTGAGGTAATCCTGTATTTAAACTATCTACAATTTTAAATGTTGTTTTAGTAGTTAGGTAAATTGATTCAAAACTAATTGGACTTTGCATTCCTTCTTTTAATGAGGTCAAAAATTCTTGAACTTCTTGTTTGTGTCCTTTACCATCTAATTTTAATTTGACTGATTTATTCCCCGCATGAAAATCACCACTTCTAAAATCATGTATTCTGCCCGTCTTTCCTCCAGCATAAACTTCTATCAATTCTTTTGGAAGGGATTTATCTCCATTTGCCAAATAAACTAAACTTCCGAGAGAACCATCATCAAACTTAATTGTAATTGCAATATTATCATCTGCCTTTAATTTCACATTTGTAGTGTCGATACAATCGGCATATACCTTTACCGGTTTTGCATCAGTAAAATACTGCATTAAATCAATAAAGTGACACATTTCACCGATAATACGTCCACCTCCCAAATTTTCATTTTGAGTCCAATGTTCTTTAGGAATAAACCCAGCGTTTACACGAATATTAATAACTTTTGGTTCCCCAATGTTTTTGAACTCTTTTTTAATTGCAATAGAAACAGGAGCAAAACGCCTGTTGAATCCCACCATTAAATTAGATTTCGATTTTTCATAGGTGTTTTTAACATCTTCTAACTCTTCATAATTCATGGCCAAAGGTTTTTCCACAAATACATTTTTACCCGCTTTCATTGATTCAATTACATAGTTGGCATGAGAATTATGAGGTGTCGCAATAAAAACAGTATTAATGTCCTTATTTGAAAAAACATCATTCGCTTCTGAAGACGAATTATTAAAAGAAAATTTCTGTGCTACGTTTTTTGATGTAATCCCTTTGGAGGTTACTACAGTATCTAGAGACGCTCCAAATGATTTTGCGTTTGGAATCAAATAACTTTGTGCAAAACTCCCAGCACCGATAACACCAATATTTATATCCTTGATTGGATTAGAAGCAACTGAATAAATTGTGTTGTTCTTATCTTTGTTTTGTCCATATTTTAACAAGATCCCAATATGTGGTTCTTGTACTTTTCCTAAGACAATATCATAAGCCTTTTCAGCATCAATTATATCAAAAACATGCGTGGTTAACGGTTTTAAATTTAAGCTCCCTTGTGATATTAAATCTAAAAAAGCTTCCATATTACGTTGCTCTGTCCAACGCACATATGCATAGGGATAATCATTGCCATCTTCTTCATATGACACATCATAACGACCAGGACCATAAGAACAGGACATTTTTAATTCTAATTCCTTTCTATAGAAGTCTGGATCTCTTGGAATATCCATTTTCACCGCCCCCACAACAATTACCTGACCTTTTTTACGGGTAATAATAGCAGACAATTCAATTGGATCATTACTAGGCGCCGCTGCTGTGATAATTACTTTATCAAAGCCATGACCATTTGTAAAGGTATCGATTGCCGCTAATAGATTAGAATCGCTTCTCAACAAGGCTTCTGCGGCTCCACTTCCTTTAGCCAAACTAATTAAATTAGGAGATAAATCTATTCCAAAAACTTTACACCCATTCGCTTTTAATAGTTGGGTGGTTATTTGCCCTAATAAGCCCAATCCTATCACACAAATATTTTCTCCAAGGGTTGGGTTCGCTTGTCGAACACCCTGCAAGGCTATGGCCCCCAAAGTTGTAAAACTAGCTTCTTCAAAGGACACATTATCTGGAATCTTAACCACTAAATTTTGTGGAATCCCCACAATCTCAGAATGCGAAGCATAATCTTGTCCAGCACAAGCAACACGATCTCCAACATTAAATACCCCATTGGTATCCATAGAAGCCATAACGGTACCCGCTGTACTATACCCTAGTGCTTTTAAAGAATCTAATTTGGTCTTTACTTTATCTATTGTTGCTTTTAAACCTTCTTTTTTTATGTTTTGCAACACTTGAGCAACCAGATCTGGACGTTGTTTTGCTTTTCCAATCAAACTCGCCTTTCCTACCTTTACCGTTCCACGCTCTGTTCCTGCGCTTATCAATGAAAATTTATTCTCAACCAACACCATTCCTTTGGACAATGATGGTTTTGGGACGTCATCTACATATAGTTCGCCTGTTTTAAAATTTTGTATTACTTGTTTCATTGTTTTTTAAATTTCTCTTATATTTTGAATAAGGAAAATATGCTTTCCTCTTTTTGTCTTTGATATACTTTCAACAATTTTTAAATCTATTTCAAGTAAGTCATCTACGGAATTTTTTAGTTTTTTTATAAACTCCTTTTTGTTTATTTTTTCCTCTTGTGCCACAAGTCTTACTATTAATTTACCATGATTATTCTGTTCCAATTGAATTTCTTTAATTATAGCAAACTCTTCAAAATGTTGCCCAAAAATAAAAGCAGTCAAAGATACTTTTGTTTTATTAATTAAATATATATAATCATGATTTCTACCATGAATTTTTTTAAAACTTTTACCCTTAAATCCACATTTACAATTTATGTGTTCCGAATATTCCGCTTCATCTCCCGTATCATACCTAATTAATGGCATAACAGAATTATCATATCCAGTGGCCACTACCCTCCCTTTAATATTAGGTTTCTCAATAACAATATTATCATTATCAAGCAATTCTGTATAACCATATTGGGGATAAATATGAAGATCATCCGAATTTGGACAATTACCTGCATGAATTAATCGTTCTGAATGTCCATACCAATGCACAACTTTTGAATTAAAATAGGATTCAATACTCTTCTTGTCAATTTCCAACAGTCCTTCAGACCCCAAAAATATCGCCTTAATAGTTAATTGAAGATCTATTTTATTTACACTAACCTCATTTATAAAATTCTTTAACGAAGATGGATATGCATGAATAAATTCGGGGTTAAATTTGTTTACGACATTAACAACTTCACTAATATTTGACTCATTTATAAGGTAACATGAAATAGCTAATTTATTATCTATAGCTTGGTATTCAAATAATTTATTATTTGATAATGCCTCACCCCTAATCATTAAAACTTTATCTCCTTGTTTAAAACCAAATTGTCCCCAATGCCAATTGAAGTGAGCCTTTTCTTTGGGTCTCGAAACTCCTTTTTCTAAATAAAACACAAAAGGAGTACCGCTAGAACCACCTGTATTAGCTTTAATCTTATTATCGTTTGTTGAATTTACAAATAAGTCGAAATTTGTTGTTATGATGTTTTTATCAATAATTGGGAACTCTTCAATTGATTTAAAATTGTTTCCATGATAATAAGGAATCTTTTCTAAGACAAATGAAAGTTGATTTTTCAGAAGAAATTCATGTTCCTTACATTTAATTCTTTTTAGGTAGGTAAAATAAAACCCTCCATACTTAATTTTTTTTGGTATATAACGATAAATCTTCCCAATAAAATACTTTAGGGGAAAAGGTAAATTTTTATATAACGATAGTAAGCTGTATAAATTATCTTCTACACTCATCTTTATTTAATCAATTTTTTAAAATGATCAACCTTTATATACTCTAAATAATGAATAACCGTTTTAATTGGTGACTTTTTAAACCTTTGAATAAAAGATTTAATCTCTCTTTTAAATAACTGTTTTCTAACTTTAGTATTATAAACTTTAGGCTTATTAATTTGATTGCAAATATCCTTAAAATAGTATTGAATCATAGAACTACTAATCTCTTCTGGAATCAACGTTTTCTTATTAAAGCAATAAAATGTTGGAGTTACTTTAATAATTTTATCCTTATCAAATTGTAGATTTAAACAAATTGAATAATTTCTATTTTCACCATGTGATTTACTATATCCTACTTCTTTTTCAGGCACGTAGATAAAACTTCCAAGGCTATATGCTATTACCCCTTCCTTTATGTTTTCGATGCCCTGGATTATATGAGGATGATGACCAATGACACAAGAAGCTCCAAGATTAATAAATTCCCTTGCAATACTTACATCTTCAGGATTTGGAACATCAACCAATTCGGTTCCCCAATGGGGAAATATGATAACATGATTGAAAGTCCTCTTTAGTCTAATAATCTCCTTATTGATATTGTCTACCTTATACGAATCCGGTCCAGCTTTGTTATAATTCCTGTCCCATCTACCTGATTTAACGAATGATAATATCGCAATAGAAACTCCATTCTTATTAATCTCCAAAACATTAAAATCATTTTCACCAAACCCAAAGCTTTCTACTCCTTTAGAATTGAATACTTCCATTACGTCATTTATTCCTTCAATAGTATAATCCATACAATGATTATTTGCTAAAGAATATGCGTCAAATTTATTTAGAGTTAAATTTTTAAAAAAACTATAACTCACAGCATATTCCCCTGAGACATCAAAAAAATTCTTCTGTCTATCATTAGGGATGATAAACTCAAAATTCCCAATGTTATAATCACTCTTAGGTAAATGAATTTCTTTAAAAGGGTCAATACCTCTTTCTTCAAATAAAGCAAACAATGCTATATCCCCAACAAAATTTATATTAATCATTAATAATTTCTTTTAATACAGAAAGCATATTGTCTTCATACGATTTTGTCGTGTAATATTTAGAAAATTTCTCTTTAGCGTTTTTTGAAAACAGCTTTATTTTTTCGTCGTCTAAGACTAATTCCTTTAATTTTCTATTTAGGCATTCTTGATCTTTTCGATTTATAATAAATCCATTTTTGTTATTATCAATAATTTCACCTATAGCACCCTCATTAGTAGAAATAACAGGCAGACCATATTTAAGCGCTTCTAACAGTACCAATGGAAAACAATCATTATATGTCGGAAAAACGAAAATGTCAGAATTGGCCAAAACAACTTCCTTTTCAATATTATATTTAGGTCCTAAATAATCAATCTCATTATCTAAGTCTAGTTTAGTAATTAACCCCTCAATCTCTTTTTTTGATATCAAAGTAGTTTCCCTTCCAACTATGTTTGCTGAAAAAGAAACTCCTTGAGTTTTTAAAAACTTACAAGCATTCAGAAACATAATAACTCCTTTGTTCTCTGCTAAATTGGAAAGAAATAATAAATTTCTTTTTTCTGATATTTTATGATTACCTCCCTTTTTATATAAAGTACTATTAATTCCGTTAGGAACTATGTATGATTTTACCTTATCATTTACAAAAAAAATGTCTTCCTTTAAAGATTCAGATAAATGAATAATATAAGTATTTCTTAAAACAAGTTTATATATTGTTCTGTTAATTTTGGAATGTTTTGTTTTGTTATAAATGCCTTTTCCATGTAAATGATAAACAATTTTAGCCTTTGTTCTCTTCAATAAAAACACAATAATTGCATCTCTATAAAAAGAAATCCCTGTAGGTGTTAAAGTAAAATATATTAAGTCTGGCTTAAATGAAAAAATCAATTTTAGTATATTCCTGTAAATCCTAAAAAAAGAGAACAGTTTTTTAAAAGTAAATTTACCTATACCCTTTATCTCTGAAGTATAATTTAATAAAACAGTGTTTGTCCTAAAGTAATCCAACATCCCAGGATTATTCACTGTTATTTGATTCATCATTGAGACCCCATGAACCGGAGGTGGTAATTGGACTAGAAAAAGAATTTTTGATTTTTTACTCTTCATAATAACTTAAAACTATTATTCAATCGGTTTTTAATATCTAAAAATAAAAATAATTCAAAAAAGATTATCACTGAAAAATATTCAAACCAATAATCCAATAAAAAATAAACAAGTAACAATGGCAGTAAAATTTTGCCATATGTAAGGATTTTATAATGTTTAATATAATAAAACAAAAAGAGTACAAAAAGAAGCATTCCAAATAATCCATATTCGCCTATTATTTTATTATAAAACGAAAATGGTTGATTAGATGTGCCATCTTTAAACGACTTGGATAATATTTCATTATTCCACAACGAAAAATGATTATTCTTAAAAGCGGATGATTTATACTCAATATTTTTAGGATACCAACTCACGTACTCTCCTGCGGTTATAAAAGCTGCTCTTGAAGAGAATTTACCACCTCCAGCCCCAAAAACAAAATTTATTGGATGATCTGTCCAATGTGCTAAGGTTTGTTTAAATGACACTAGTTTTCTAGCAGGATCTGTTTTGCTCGTTATTTTATCTGTCAATATATGCTTAACGTATCCAACATTGTTTGGTGATATTTTTGTAAACACAAAAATAATAATGACAGCACCAATGAATACCTTAAATTTATTACCCAATGAAAACATGAAAAACGTATAAAGAAATAAAATGATAGACATCAGTACTAAGCCACTCATATAAAAAGTAGAAACCATTACAATAATCGCAAGTACCAACAATTTATACTTTTTTCTGTATGCATAATAAACAGTGTAAAATGACATAATAATCATATTAACCGAGGAGTTTCTAAAAATCCCTTTTATATTATCACCTGCAGACATACTTGAAAAAGGGAATGCTGTTTGCATCTCCAAACACATACTGAAAAATTGAAACAAGACAAATATTAAATTTAGCTTAAAAGTAATATTCAAAATCTTTTCGATACTCAATTCGCTAAGACCAAAAACAGATTTAACAACAATATTTGAACTTTGAAGGGCAAAAAACCACATTACTGAAATAAATATTGAGTTTATAACGAAACCTATTTGGTAATCCTCTTTCCAGACTAATAATACTTGCACAACAGAGATTGATAACAACGTGAAGTAAAAAAAGTACCTGTAAACCAGCTTAACTTTTCTAGAAACAAATAAAAACCACAGCGAAAAAATAAGTAAAGAAATAAGCTGAATAAATGAAGAAAATCCTGCCGTTAAAAACAGAAATAGCAATAAAAATAATTCCTTTTTATTCAATCTCATTAGAAAGTTTTTCATTGTTAAACTTCTTCGATGCATAGTAAAAAACAGAGAAAAACACAATTCCTTTGTTCAGAGTAAGTATATTCTCAGTAATACCACAAATCAACAACAATATGATTAGAGAAAACATTAAAAAATTGTTATTAATGAAACTCTCATAAAAACCAACAATTAAAAATGCAAAATAAATCAACAATCCTAATACACCAAATTCAACTGCATAATGTAAATACTGATTATGTGTAGAAAAACTTTTATTATAGCCAATCTCAAAATGCTTTTTAAGATACATTTCATTTAATAATGTCTGTGAGCAACCGACTCCGGTTCCAAATAACATATGGTTTTTAACCACCTCTATGGCACATTCCCATTTTGCTAATCGAATATTTAAAGAATTCCACTTTTTACTATGTACATTCTCTTCAATATTGTAACTAAGTATTTTTTCTCCGAAGCCATTTGCCTTTTTGTGAAAAACACTCATTGATACGATCAACAACAAAATCATTAAAACAAAATATCTTCTATTAACTTTTTTATGATTAAAAAAAACAAAATATACAAAAATTATTAGAAGATAGGCTATCAAAACAGCAAAAGACTGCAACAATCCAATGCCAATTAAAAAAATAAATAATATCAAATAATGAAGCTTTTTGTTTTTAATGTTTTCAATCTCATACCACAATATACAAGATGAAAACACTAAATACACACTAAAATATATTGCATGAAAACCAATAGGTTTACTAAAGCGATGATATAGAAATAAATTTTCATTAACTAGATTGTCAGGATTAAAAACGTAAAAAGATTCTAATTCGAAGACATTATAAACAGCAATAATAAAACAATAAATAATTAATAATAAATTTAAATAGGCAAACAATTTAAACAATTTAAACAATTGCCTTTTCTGAATAGAAAGTGTTGGGATGAAAGCAAAGAATACAATATAAGATAATGTTTTTTCTATTCCTTTAATTCCAAAAGTTACGTTACAAGAATACACCAAAGAAATCACAGAACATAAAAAAATAATTGGAAAAAAGAGATCACTAATATTAAACTTAAATTTAGCCTTTTTAATATTCAATAAACTTAAAAACGAAAAAAGTATTATTGCTATGTTATTAAACATCATTGGCAATGGTATTGTCAATAAAACTAAACCCAGCGAATAATAATGGAAATTATTAATGTTTAATTTGAAGCTGTTTAATAACATATCTTGAAATCACTTTACTTACTAATTCTGATATTATTTTGGCAAATAACTTTTACTAAAATCACCTCTAAAACCATCCAATAGCGGAGAAAACAAGAAAAACTTTCCCGCCAGGCAAATAACCACAATTTTCTTTAAAGACCTCAATAGAAATTTTTTCTTATATGCTTTATCAACATAACAGTAGTTTCTATATTGATATTTCTGTTTCCATCTAGGAACTTTACTCCCTTTTGGTTTAGGGTGTTGAAAAATTGAATCAGCTACTAAGTAAGTTGAATATCCTTGACTTCTTATTCTGTAAAAATATTCTACTTCATCACCCCAAATAAACATTTCTTTTTTAGGTAACCCTACATTTTTTATTACCGATGTCGGGATAAGTACTGAATTAAAAAACATCCCCCAAGGGTATCCAAATTCATCACCATGACATTTTATGTAATCAACATCATCTGTTACCTCGCCATATGAGTCTAAGAATTTTTTGTAAGAATCTAGTTTAGGTATTGAAAACGACAATTTATTGTTGTTATCAAAATCAACTACAGCACTTCCAACCACTGCATTTTTATTTTCCTTGAAAACTTTGGAATTAACCAAATTATAAAGACAATCTTCATTGGGCTCACCATCATCATCCATACACCAAACATAGTCAGCATCTAATTTGTTTATAGCATAATTAAACCCTGAATAAAATCCACCCGAACCACCAACATTTTTTTGATGAACAACATTTAGATCAGACAATGAATCCAACCATTCTTTGGTTCCATCTGTTGAACCATTATTAACAATTAATATTTCTGGCGAAGTGTATTTCTGTGATTGTAATTTTTTTATTACGGTCTTTAACAAATTCAATCTATTAAAGGTTACTACTACTGCTACTATTTTCATGTTAATTATTCTTTTTAACTTTAGATAAAGCAGAAGCAATCACTTGATGCATGTCATAATATTTGTATTCTGCCAATCTGCCACCAAAAATGACATTATCTTCTTTATCTGCTAGTTGTTTATATTTTTTGTACAATTCTGAGTTTTTTGTATCATTCACAGGATAATAGGGCTCACTTCCTTCTTTCCATTCTGAAGGATATTCTTTAGTAACAACCGTTTTAGATTGTTTTCCAAATTCGAAATGTTTATGCTCAATTATTCTGGTGAAAGGAATGTCTGCTTCTGTATAATTTATGACTGCATTACCTTGGAAATTATTCTTTTCTATAATTTCATGCTCAAACTCAAGACTTCTATATTCAAGTTTCCCATAACAAGAATCAAAATATTCATCTATTTTACCTGTAAAAACAATTTTATCTGCAATTTTTTGATAATACTCCCCTTCTTTGAAAAAATCTACATCCGTCTTAGTTTCAACTCCTTTTAACAATCCTTCAATTAATTTATTATACCCTCCTATCGGAATTCCCTGATATTTATCATTGAAATAATTATTATCAAATGTAAATCGAACTGGTAAGCGCTTAATGATAAAAGCTGGTAGGTTTATAGCTTTTCTTCCCCATTGTTTTTCAGTATAACCCTTAATTAACCTTTCATATACATCTGTCCCCACTAATGACAAGGCTTGTTCCTCAAGATTTTTAGGCTTTGTAATATTAAGTTCTTTGACTTGAGAATCAATTTTTTGCCTGGCCTCTTCAGGGGTTTTAACTCCCCATAATTTATAAAATGTATTCATATTAAAAGGCAAATTATATAATTCTCCTTTATAATTAGCTAAGGGAGTATTAGTATACCTATTGAATTCAACAAAAGAATTTACATAATCCCAAATAAACTTATCATTAGTGTGAAAAATATGGGCCCCGTATTTATGAACATTAATATCTTCCATGTTTTCACAATAAACATTTCCACCTAAATGAGAACGCTTATCTATAACTAAACATTTTTTTCCCATTTTTGTCATTTCATGAGCAAATACTGAGCCATATAAGCCTGCTCCTACAATTAAAAAATCATATTTCATAAACGTATTTTCTTTAGTATTGGTTTTAATAAATTATTCATAAAAAAAGCGTCTTTTCTCCAAAACAGTATCCCTGAATAAACAATACCACAAATAGCAGAAAAAAACAAAATAAAAAATATTCCTTTTAAAAAACAGGAAAGAAGTATGCCTACCGGAATAAACAATAGAGATATTAAAAAATATTCAATTGATTTTTTGTAAGGTATGTTGAATGATAATGAGGTTTTACAAAATCGATATAAAAGTAAAGTTATTACAATTTCAGTAACAATTGTTGATATAGCTGCCCCATTTGCGTTATAAATTGGTATTAATAATAAATTAAATGAAAAATTTAATATAGCCCCTACAAGAACACCAATTAATAATTTGTTCTCTTTATTCGATGGTACTAATATTTGTAAACCAAAGATATTACTCATGCCAATTAATAAGACTAGCGGTAATAAGAAATACATTAGAGTAGTGGCATATAAAAATTTATCTCCAGCAAACAACAAAACAATATCTTTGGACAACATGCCAAATCCAATCATAATAGGAAAAGCCAATAATAATACAAACTGAACTGATTTTTCTATCAATTTTTTTACTTTATCTTTTTTTTGTTGTTCTATTAATAATGCAATTCGAGGAATCAATACTGCTCCCAAAGAAGAAACCACTAATAATGTAGTCTTCACAACTTTTATCGCAACAGTATAGTAACCAACTTGTTCATCTCCCGACAAATATTTTAGCATTACTAAGTCCAAATTTACATATAAACTTATTGCCAATTGAGTGCTAAATAAAACTAATACGGGTGTTAAATGACGTTTTAAATTTAAATTTTTAAAACTAATTTTTACAAATTTAAAGCTATAATAAAAGTTTATTATCATTGCCATCAAGGCTGACAAAACAAAAATCAAATAATACAGCCAATAATCTGATTCTTTTGAAACCAATATAAATAATAAGATAATGGCTAATACTTTAACAATAAAATTAACTATGGATATATATTTGTAATTTTCTATTCCCTGAAAAAACCAATTTAACAATCCAATTCCGCTTAATATGTGTACAAAAGATAAATATTTTAGATTCATTTCATCCTTATAAGTATCGGTAACAAGTAAAATAATTGCATAAATAATTATGACAAATACCGACCATATGCTTTGGATAAGTACTAGTTCAGAAAAAGTCTTAGATAATCTCTCTTTATTTTCTCTACACTTGGCGATTTCTCTAATTCCATAAATTGGAATCCCTAAAGAAGATAGGATTATAAAAAAAGCCGAAAAAGAGATAGCAAAACTTGTAATTCCAATACCATCAGGTCCTAAAACACGAGTTGCATATGGAAATGTTACCAAAGGGAAAATCACGTTAGTAACCCCCAATAAATTATTGTAAATAAAATTTCTCTTTAGCGAACTCATTTGGTCATTACAATTACTATTTCCTCGCCCTAACACCACAAAAATCCAATACCACTGTATCCTTCTTTAACTCTATAGTTTTAAACTCAACATGGGCAACTAAGAACACCACAATATCAGCTTTTTCAACTGCTTCCTTATAATCGGTCAATTTAAATACCTTATGAGTATTAATATTTGGCTCAACTATATAATATTCTTCATTATTAGCATTTTGCAATACCTTTTGAGCTATATATTTAGCTGGAGACTCTCTTAAATCATCAATGTTAGGTTTGAAAGCCAACCCCATGACTGCGATACTAGGTTTTCTCCCATGTTTCAATTGAAACTCCAACTTTGCGGTCTGCACCTTTTCAGCACACCAAAAGGATTTATAATTGTTTATTTCACGGGCCTTCCCTATTATTTTGGACTCCATTGGATAATCTGCCACAATAAAATAAGGATCTACGGCAATACAATGCCCTCCTACTCCACAGCCTGGTTGAAGAATATTTACACGAGGATGTTTGTTTGCTAAGTCAATCAGCTCCCACACATTGATATTTGCTTTGTCACAAATCAAGGACAATTCATTAGCAAAGGCTATTTGTACGTCTCTAGAAGAGTTTTCAACTAACTTACACATTTCAGCTGTACGCGCATTCGTTTTATGCAAATCTCCCTTAATGAATTGGCGATAAAAAGCTATTGCTTTCTCCGTTGACTTATCATCAACCCCTCCAATAACCCTATCATTATATACCAATTCATACATCACATTCCCAGGCAAAACACGCTCTGGACAATAGGCTATATTGAGTCTACCTTTTAATTCTGGACGGTCATTATAAATTAAACCCATCATTTTTTCGGTAGTTCCGATTGGTGAAGTAGATTCAATAATATATAAATCATCTTCTTTAAGCAATGGAATAATGGCCTTAGTTGCTGCTTCTACGAAAGAGATATCTGGTTCATTCTTGGCTTTAAAAGGCGTAGGAACTACTATTAAATACGTATTGGCTTTAACAGCCTTTGTATCCGCAATAAGATAACCTTCCTTTACCGCTGAAGCTACAGCTTCATCTAGCTCTGGTTCAACTATGTGAATTTTACCTTCATTTATGGTATCCACCACTTTGGGGTTAATGTCGACGCCAAGTACTTTCGTTTTGTTTTGGGCTATTAAAGCCGCGGTAGGCAATCCAATATACCCTAAGCCAATCATTACAACTTCTGGATTCTTCATTAATTCACTTTTTTTATAAACTCTATTATTCGCTCACATGCTTTTCCATCCCCATAAGGATTGTGTAGTAAGCTCATTTTTTTATAAGCATTCTCATCAGCAAGTAATTTATTTGCCTCTAAAACAATTTTCTTCTGGTCAGTTCCTACCAACAAAACCGTACCTGACTCAACTGCCTCTGGTCTTTCTGTTGTATCACGCATTACCAAAACAGGTTTTCCTAAACTTGGTGCTTCTTCCTGCACACCGCCACTATCTGTGATAATTAAATGGGACTGATCCATTAACCATACAAAAGCAGGATATGATAAAGGGTCGATTAATTGAACATTATCAATATTCGCTAATAATTCATAAACTGGTTTTTGCACATTAGGATTTAAATGTACTGGATACACAATTTGTGTATCCGGATTCTCAGTAGCTATCTGCTTTAAAGCACTGCAAATATTAATGAATCCTTGCCCGTGATTCTCTCGACGATGACCGGTTACTAAAATAAGCCTCTTTGAAGTATCAACTACCGTTTTTAAATTTTCAATTTCTTTATCTTCAAAATGACTAGAAGCCACCTTATTTGTACTAAAACCCAAGGCATCAATTACCGTATTTCCTGTAACAACAATATTATCTGCCGAAATATTTTCATTCAATAAATTTTGTTCTGAAGTTTTCGTTGGCGCAAAGTGATAATCAGAAATACTCCCTGTCACAGATCGGTTTACTTCTTCCGGGAAAGGGGACCTTTTATTAAAAGTTCTTAAGCCAGCTTCCACATGACATACTTTCGCTCCAGAATAAAAAGCAGCAACACTTGTTGCCATAGTCGTCGTGGTGTCCCCATGAACATATACGTAATCCGGCTCAAACTCTTCTAAAATAGGTTTTAAACCCGTAATAATATCTGCCGTTAAGCCGTATAAATTTTGATTAGGCTTCATTAAGTTCATATCATAATCCGGTGTGATTTCAAAAAACTCTAAAACCTGATCTAACATTTCCCTATGTTGTGCTGTAATACAAACTTTTGTAATGAAACATTCATTCTTCAAAAATTCCTTAACTAATGGAGCCATTTTAATGGCTTCCGGCCTGGTGCCAAATACAATTAAATTTTTCTTTTTCGATTCCATTTATAAAGATTTGGGGTTCATTCAATTTTCAATAAAAGTTTGATAAAACCGAATTTTTTGGTCTCGCAGCAAAAGTAAGATATTTCTTTGCTTTGACAAGGTTTATTTTGTCCGAATAATCATTTTCTGATAAAATTAATTCCGCAAAGTCATACCAGGTCATCGCCTTAGAATCACTGAAATGTTTAATTCCGTAACGCACTGATTGTTTCTCAATTAGGTCTAATATATAGTTTGCCAAATTAATTGTATTTGTGGGACAGCCTGTCTCGGTATCTGCGATAGATAGTGTCTCTTCTGTCTTCGATTTATTTAGGATGGTCCTGTAAAAATTATGACCATATGTTTTACTGAATAACCATGAGGTTCTAATAATAAAATACTCTTGAAGGATCTCTTGAACATACTGTTCACCCAAGAACTTGGATTTCCCATATTCATTTATAGGATTAGGAAGGTCATCAACTGTATAAGGGGTGCTCTTTTCGCCATCAAAGACATAATCTGTCGAGATATGAATTAAAATAGTATCTGTCTCTCTACAAGATTCTGCTATATTTTTTACGGCTTCCGCATTCACTTCAAAGGCAATTTCTGGTGTTTGCTCTGCCTGTTCGACATTGGTGTAAGCCGCACAATTAATACAATACGCATAATTGTGCTTAGAAAAAAAATCCTGAACATTGCTCTTATTAGTAATGTCTAATTCAGACTTGCTGACAAAGGTAAATTCAATAGTATCTTCATTTTTTGCAACCACATCTGCAAGCGTTTTTCCCAACTGGCCGTTAGCTCCGGTAACTAAAACTTTGGTGTTCATTTAAAAAGGCTTTTAAATGTTGGTAGTACTTTGTCTTTTTGAGATAAAAGTAATTGCTCCTCGGGAAAATTCCAATCAATATTTAAATCGGAGTCATTATAAACGATACCGCTTTCTGCTGCCTTATTGTAATAGTTATCACATTTATAAGTGAAAATGGTATCGTCTTCTAATACTATAAACCCATGAGCAAAGCCTCTTGGCACAAAGAGTTGTTTGTTTTCTAGACCATCTAATACAATTGAAAAATGTTCACCAAAAGTCTCTGAGTCTTTTCTTAAATCCACACAAACATCTAGTACTTTTCCTTTTATAACGCGTAAGAGTTTTGCCTGAGCATGCGCGCCTTTTTGAAAATGTAAACCTCTTAAAACTCCTTTATTAGAAATCGATTGATTGTCCTGAACAAAATTAACAGACAAGTCGGTGTGCTTTTCAAACACCTTATGATTAAAACTTTCAAAAAAACAACCTCTGTCATCATTTAGAACCCTAGGAGACAATACATAACAACCCTTTAAAAACGTTTCTTCTACCTTCATATTAAACTAAACCTTGTAAATATTGTCCATAGCCACTTTTAAGTAAGGGCTCTGCAAGCGCAAGCAACTGTGCTTTATCGATAAAGCCTTTTTTGAATGCCACCTCTTCTATACATCCAATTTTTAAGCCTTGACGCTCTTCTATCACCTGAACAAACAAACCTGCCTGCATCAATGAATTAAAGGTGCCCGTATCTAACCAGGCAGTGCCCTTATCCAGAATTTGCACATTAAGGCTCCCTCGTTCCAAATAGGCCTTGTTAATATCGGTGATTTCTAATTCCCCACGGGGACTTGGTTTCGTGTTTTTTGCGATTTCAACAACAGCATTATCATAAAAATAAATGCCCGGAACCGCAAAATTTGATTTTGGCGTTTCTGGTTTTTCTTCTATTGAAATAGCCTTGCCATTCTTATCAAACTCCACCACACCATAGCGCTTCGGGTTTTGCACGTGGTATGCAAAAATAACACCACCCTCAGGCTTGGTATTGGCTTCTAATGTTTCTTCTAGTCCTGCACCATAAAATATATTATCTCCTAAAATGAGTGCAACCGTATCATTTCCAATAAATTTTTCTCCAATAATAAAGGCCTCTGCAAGTCCATTGGGAGCCTGCTGGGCGGCATATTCGAACCTACAGCCATACTTTTTACCATCTCCTAATAGATCCTCAAATAACGGTAAATCTTTAGGTCTAGAGATTATTAATATTTCACTGATTCCAGCATTCATAAGGGTTGATAAGGGGTAATAAATCATAGGCTTATCATAAACAGGCATGAGCTGCTTACTTATAGATACTGTTAAGGGATGTAGCCTTGTTCCAGATCCTCCTGCTAGAATTATTCCTTTCATTTCTTTAATCTTAATTATATTGTTTAGTGTAATAAGACTGATATTCCCCACTGGTCACATTATTTAACCAGTCTTCATTATTCAAATACCAATCTATGGTCTTTTTTAGTCCTTGTTCAAAAGTTACTGAGGGTTCCCATCCCAACTCGTTTTTTATTTTCGAGGCATCGATAGCATATCTTAAATCATGACCAGGCCTGTCCTTTATATAGGTGATTAATTGTTCGGAGGATCCTTTTGTTCTATCCAGCTCCACATCCATTTGCTCACATAATAAGCGCACCAAATCGATGTTTTTCCATTCATTAAAACCTCCTATATTATAAGTCTCAGCTGTTTTTCCTTTATGAAATACCAAATCAATGGCTCTGGCATGATCTATGACATAGAGCCAGTCTCGGGTGTAGTTCCCATCGCCGTAGACAGGTAAAGGTTTATTATTGATTATATTATTGATAAACAGTGGGATTAATTTCTCTGGAAACTGATTAGGTCCATAATTATTAGAACAGTTGGTAATCACATAGGGCATCTTATAGGTCTCACCATAGGCCCTTACAAAATGGTCTGAACTTGCCTTTGACGCTGAATATGGTGAATTTGGGTCATAGGC
>Ga0105356_10002049_pt1 | contig 20171 bp, 6 predicted proteins | sample GOMGulsemesocosm_3_FD_83502 | JGI IMG/M metagenome (GOLD analysis project Ga0105356, IMG submission 83502) | Methane-oxidizing microbial communities from mesocosms in the Gulf of Mexico - GOM9D Gulf of Mexico | ecosystem: Environmental > Aquatic > Marine > Cold seeps | place: Gulf of Mexico... | reverse complement strand
GTTCCCTACAAAGAACTTATAACGGAATTTATTATGCATTCACTTTTTCTACGAATGAGACTTATCCATTGGCTCGGTGCTATTTCACTATTTTTTAATGCTTTATTTTTTACTGAGCAGTTTTATTCACAGATATTACAATATATTGTTATTTTTTTGCTGATTATCCATGATCTTGATGAAAAGTTTTGGGGGGTTGATTCCCTAAATAAGATTACTGATTACATGCGTACATTTGAACAAAAAGATCTTTCGGTTGAATGTCAGATCAATAGTGACTACAACAGTGAGATGAGCAAAGTATTAAGTGTTATTAATTCATTTAGGCTAAATGTTAAAGGTGCATTAATTGATATTAAAACTCAAGCAATTGCATCAGATGAAATTACGAATACGCTGACTTCAAAAACAAACGATATTGCTCAGCGTATTCAAAATCAAGATCAACGAGTTGATAAGATTGCCCTGCAGTTTAAAATACTAGATGAGCATTCTTTAGCATTACAAATCAAAGCTGAACAAACTCAAGAACAGGTTAGAAAGACTAGGGATGGATTGCAGCTGTCAAATGAAGCGATGAGTAACATGGCCTATATGATAGAAACATATGTCAGCAGCAGTGAAAATCTGAGCAATAAGTTTGGATTACTATCAGATCAAGTGAACTCTATTGGTGGTGTTGTATCAGTGATAAATAATCTGGCAGATCAGACAAATTTACTGGCATTAAATGCTGCTATTGAAGCTGCTCGAGCTGGAGAACACGGTAGAGGTTTTGCGGTCGTTGCAGATGAAGTCAGGCAGCTTGCTATGTCAACTCAAAGCAGCTTAAATCAAATCAACCAGATTATTGGCGGTATTTCTACAGCAGTGCATCAGGCTGGCGAGCAGATAGAGTTACAGTCAAAAAATCTGAGTGATCTGTCATCACATTCAAAAAACAGTCAAACAGAGATCAATACAGCATGTGATAATATTGACGGTATATTGAATTTAATTGGACAAAAAGAGAGCCAAGGTCAGGTCTCCGATAATGTTGATATTCGTTATATTCACAAACTTGTTGTTGATGTTTCTCATGAAATACAAACATTAAAAATGTTGTCTCATTCAAATGCTGATGATTGTAACGAACTTCAAAATCAAGGTAAGCGTCTTAATGAAGTATCTGATAATATTGTCAATCAACTCGCAGCGTTTAAAACCCAAAAAGATAAATCGTGAATTTAAGGTAACGAACTCAATTTGAAAATGCTACAGTCATAGCGTAATAATAACCCTTAGAGAGGCGCTGTTGCGCGCCAATCTTTAGGGCTACGTACTGGAGCAAATAAATAATCGATATTTAGAGGTATTACAAATAACGCGCCTGTAGATGCGTTTTAAAGTGCGCTGGATTTAATGTTTCCCCTGTAGCTTGTTTGACTAAGTCATTGGTACTTAACAGTGATGCATTTTGCCAAATGTTAGTTTTAAGCCAAGTGAAGATAGGCGATAAGTCACCGCTAGTAATGATTGCTGGCACATCCATCTGTTGGTTAATCGTTGCCATGAATTGCGCAGCATACATCGCTCCAAGGGTATAAGACGGGAAGTAACCAAAGCTACCATCAGTCCAATGCACATCTTGCATACAACCATTACGATAATTACCTTTAGTATCTACACCTAAATACTGCTGCATTTTAAGCGCCCATAACTCTGGAATATCATCCACTTCAATATCGCCATTCATTAATGCTTGTTCGATTTCATAACGTAGCATTACATGTGCTGGATAAGTCACTTCATCGGCATCAACACGAATGAAATCAGGTTTCACACGGGTATAACATTGGCTTAGATTAAGTGGGTTGTAAATAGCAGTATCTGTGCCATTGAATGCTTGTTTAATTTCTGGTGTCATTAACGTTAAAAATTCTTTACTACGGCCTAATTGCATTTCAAATAACAAGCTTTGGCTTTCATGAATACCCATAGACCGCGCTTGGCCTACAGGTAAGTGGTTCAATGCTTTTGGTAGACCTTGCTCATAACGTGCATGACCTGTTTCATGGACAACGCCCATCAGACTTTGAGTGAAATCATCTTCTTCATATCTTGTTGTGATACGTACATCTGAAGATACACCACCGCAGAAGGGATGCGTTGATACATCAAGACGGCCATGGTTAAAATCAAAACCGAGGGTCTGCATGGTTTTTAAACCCAGTTGCTGTTGTGATGCAATCGGAAAATGACCTGTTGGCATGATGACATTGTCACTACGTTGTTTTTCTTGCGCGGCCAGCGTCAATTCCGGCAACCATGATTTAACGTCATTAAAAATAGGATCTAGTTGTGCGCTGGTCATACCCGGTTCGTACAAATCCATCAAAGCGTCATAGTTACTGCAATTGTTAGCTTGAGCGCGAATACTGGCTTCTTCACGAGATAGCGCTACCACTGTCTTTAAATTCTTAGCAAAACCTGCCCAGTCGTTTTCTTTACGTTGTGTGCGCCATGCGTGTTCACATTTAGATCCTGCGAGGGATTGAGCTGAAATGAGGTCTTCTGGTACGACATTAGCTTGTTGCCAGCTACGATCAATTTCAGCCAAACTTGCTTGCTGCTCACTTGACAGGTTTTCAGTTTGCGCTTGGTTAATTAAACCTGCAAGTTGTGGTGCAGTACTTTGCTGGTGGATCATGACGGCTAGTTCAGCCATTGCTTCAGAGCGTGCTTCATTGCCACCTGTTGGCATCATGGCAGCTTGGTCCCAACCACAAATAGAAGAAAGGTGGCTTAGGTTATGGATCTTTTTAAAGTGCTTTGATAACTCTTCATATGCTGAATTAGTTGTCATGTTAACTCCAAGGTTAAGGCTGTAAATCGAGGAATACTAACCAGATTTGGCTAATATTTTGTCCAATACTTTAAAGGGTAAAATACGTTTTAACAAGGCAAATAATAGGTGGAAAGATCACGTAATAACGCACTTCTGACGAAACGTTTTTAGCCGTACTTCAATAACGCTTTAGAAGCTAAGGTAGGTTAACCCTGACTGTAATGTTACATATATCGAAAAACAGGCTTATTCAGCATTTATATCTAATCGGTAAAAAGTAACCAATGCAAGTTTAGAGTAATGTGTCTAATCTATATCCTATCTAGTGATAAGTGTTGAATATATCCATGGAGCGCATGTATGGTGTTGATATAAATGGGTTGTTTAGTTATTATCCCCACCTTCTTTATCGTCCATTATGCATGTTTATGCATGTTTATGGGTTCTTGTCGCGGTTTTCTGTATTACTCAGCACATCGCTTTTTCCTCTGATGACCTTGAGACATTATGCGTAATAGATGCTTATCAACACTTCATACTTTATTTTTTCTTTTGTTATATTTGGCTTTTTTTACCTCTAAGGCATTCGCTCTCAGTGATGTAACAGCCCTGTTAACTCAGAATTCTGTACAGTATGAGAATAGCGGTCAGTTGGTATATACATTAAAGATCGAGAACAATTCGGCGGAAAACATAACGGGTATATCTGTTAATAATGAATTGCTTTTGCTTGAAGCGACAGATATTACAGGTGCTCGCGTTCCCGCTTTTACTGATGTGGCAATTTCCTCGTCACAGTCTTATTTTTCTAAGCCGGGTGTGTTTAATGGTGAAGGGAATTTAAATGCTTCTGAAGTTCAGATCCATAAAGGCGGCTACGTTGAATATACTATGGTTGCAACTGTCACTGATACAATCGTCGGTGATATCGTTAACGACTCTGCTGAAGTTCATACTGATTTTTTTACTAAAATAAAAGCAGATTCAGTTACAGCAACCCCCGTTCCTTATATGTATGAGCTACTGTTAACCACAGATCTTTCTGAATATACGATAAATAAAAAAATTAAATATATTCTAACGGTGAAAAACACCGGTAAATACGTTATTCATAATCTCGCATTACAAGATAATGTTGCCGATATTACCGCGCAATCTATTGATGGAAATAGCGTGAATGCATTTTCAAATGTCACAATAAAATCAGATTCAACAGGTAAAGGTTCTGAGGTCGGTTCTTACGCTACAACTGGTAATTTAAAGGTATCGTCTGCCGCGATTGCGATTGGTGGCACAGTCAGTTATTCGATAAAAGCTAAAGTAGCGGACAGGTTGGTTGGTGATATTATTAATCAGGCATCTTCGCATACCAAAGATGGCGATATGAGTAGTCGTGTTATAACGACCCCACCGACAACCGCGATAATCAGTATTACCCATACAAACAATAATGCAACGCCTTATCTCGTAGGAGAAGCGTTTAGCTATACCATACGTGTGGTTAATGAGGGTGCTGGCATTGCTTCTGGATACCTTGTTAATCAACCTATATCGTTAATGTCGTCATGGTTGGCAAATGATCTTTCTGCTTCGTATAATGCGGGAGATATCAATGGTGTTCCTTTTGATACATGGACGGTTGAAGTTTCCAATATAGATAGTCACAGTTATTCTGAGTTACAGCTTGCTGGTGGTAAGCAAAAAGATGCTGATTTGAATGACATTGTTTCTCTTTATCCCGGTGAGGAAATTGAGTATTCGGTGAATGTTAACACCAGTCCGGTTTCGATCGGTATGATCCCTGACCTTAACGTTTTTGTGTTCGATGGTTTGGGAGGGTTGCAGGCTGAAAAATCTGCTACTGGCCTTGATACTGAGCAAGTACTTGACAGTTCTTCAGGTGATATACAAAGGGTTAAATTAACTAATGCCTCGGAATATACTCCAGGTGGAGAAGTTGCTTACGACATCACCATCTCAAATATTAATGGTAAATATTTTGCCAATAATATTAATTTAGTTGATGACCTGAGTTGTGTCGTTACGGAACTCGCAGATGGTACGGTTGGCAGTGCTTTTTCGCAGTGGAAATTAGACGTTATATCTGAACGTGGAGAGGGTACTGATGCCGGGGCTTACAACTACGGAATATGGGGTTCTGCTCCTATCGCGCTTGTTCAGGATCTTTCCCCCGGCGGTGAACTAAAATATAAATTGACGGCTAAAGTGAGCGATACTGCAGTAGGTACTATCGTTGACGCTGCGACTTGTGGTACTGATAACCTGACTGAAAGTGGATCTGGTATTGAGATGCCCGATCCGAACATTAAAGTTAAAAAGAGTGTAAACAGCCGATATTATTCACCTGGTAGTCAACTGTCTTATACCCTAGAGATAAAAAACCAAGGCGATGGGTTTGCAACGAATATTCATGTTGTAGATACGAACAGTGCAATAAATACTGAGTCTGTATTAGGAGGTGCTCAGGTTAAGGCGTTCTCATCTTGGACAATCACGGCTGAAGCCTTTAGTGATGACGGTAGTATATCGACAAACAGTGAGACAGGTATAACCACCCCTATTATCTCCGCAGATCTTGATGTGATCGCCAGAATCGCCCCGAATTCAAGGTTGGTATATACCATCGATGCGGTGGTGGCTCCGACGGCAAACGGTGAAATAAAAAATACCGTTACCGTGAATGACAGTATCTATTCGGATATCAGTTCAATACCGTTTGAATACGATGTAACTATTGCTAAAACTGTGAATAGTCAGAGTGATAATATACGTTATTCTAAAGGTGATGATCAGTTTACCTATAAAATAACGGTAGCGAATGCCAAAGGAAATGGTTTTGCCAAAGATATCCAGATTAGTGATGAAATCAGTAAAATTAATGCGCAGTTACTGCATCCTTCTGGAACTGTAAAACCGGTATTTAAGCAGTGGACGGTTGCCGCTGAGATCGAGATTACTGAAACCGGCGTTGATCCAACCTTGATCGCATACACTAAAACAGGTGACTTCAGCGACAACCAAGATTTAAGAATTGGTTTCGATGGCAATGCGGCCGCTCAACTTCCCCCTGGTATCAAAATTACCTATACCATTGTTGCTGATGTAGACCGAAGCGACCCGAATCAGATTATTTATGGTCAATTTGAAAATGCAGCGACAGTCAAAGGTGATGGCTTTGGTGAACATTCTGATTCAGTCATCGTTATGCCTAAAACCCCCAATATTGTTATTTCTAAAACGGTCGATCAGAACCAATTTGAATTAGGAAAAGAAGTCACTTTTAATCTTTTTGTCATAAATAAGGGCGCTGGTTATGCTGATAATGCCCACATCACCGATGATATTGCAAATATGGGCTTTTTTGATAGCTGGGTGATAACGGCTGCAACCGACACCATCGGAGGCACTCGTCCTGGTAGTTTTTCAGCGAATAATAATATCAATACGGATATTGATATCGCCCCTCATTATGCTGGAATCGACGGTTCGATTACTTATCATGTCACCGGCATAGTTAGATCCGATTATGTTAAAGAAGAAGTCTCAAATACGGTTGAACTGTATGATCCTGTGACAGATCGGGATTCTTCATCTTCGGCTGCAATCGGAAAAAATGTAGGTTCTCAGGCGCTTAATGTTTCTATTCTTAAAGTCTCGGATACACCGTTATTTACGCCTGGTAGTGATCTTGTCTATACCATATTTTTGCAAAATAATAGCTCCTCCCCGGTCCTAAACCTAACTCTTACTGATGATCTTAAGGCAATTAAAACAAAACTGGCTAACGATAAAAGTGGTACCTATACAGATGTTGCCGAAGCATCACCATTTGAAAGCTGGGCGTTTGATCTGGATGGAAAGGGCTATGGGGCAGAGGTCACTGAGAATCTTGTTCATCCGCTAGAGTTACAGGCGGGGGAAACTAAAACCGTTAAGATTAGAGCGCGTGTTAAGGATAATGCCATTTCAAAGATTGAAAACGATGCTTATATATTTAGAGATAAAGGGACAGTGACAGAGCAGAGTCATGTGTCTCATCATGAAAATAACCGTGCTGGCTCGGGGGCTGCTCGCTTCCATCGTGTAAATCTTACCCGTTATTCGCCGGGTGACACGCTAATTTATACCCTCGAAGTAAGTTCAAATGTAGGTTATTACAATAATGTTTCAATCAATGAAAAAATAAATTCAATTAAGGTCCCGCTTCTCGATGGCACTAGCGGTAACCCTTATTTTAATGCCGCTACTGGGGCTAATGAATTCACCGTTAAAGTGATTAAAAATGACAGTCATACGGGCGGTACGACTGACGGTAGTTCGGGTAATAGCGGTATATTTCCAGATAATAAGGATGTCGTAACCAGCATTGATGTCGGACCTAAGGATACTGTCAGCTATGTCTTTACCGGTAAGATCCGTCCGGATGCAGTCGGAGATATAAATTATGCTGGCACGACGGTATTACCTTACCAGTATGCATTGGACTCAGATAAGAGTACAGAGGAGCGTAATTATGAACCCGGTAAAGAGTTACATTATAAACTGAAAATTGAAAATCATGGTAAAGGTAGTGCTAACGATATCGCGATCAAGGATCTTATTACGTCGGTGAAAGTTCTCACTACTCGTGGTATTGAAGAGGATGCATTTAGTCACTGGGAAATAACCTATTCAGCAGAGGGGAAATATCCTAGTTATGTGAATGCCGGTTTTACGGGCGCAAGTATTAGCAATACAGATCTTTTAACGACTGCAGATATTCCCGCTGAGACTACATTAATTTATACCATCACTGCCGTTGTTAATGCCTCGGCAGCTGGCAATATAGTAAATGTACTCACGGTTGATGGTAATGCCGTATCCGTTGAGAGTAAACCTGCCTCGGCTAAATTTGATTACAGTAAAAAAATATTGGCTTACTACGATGTCGATGGTACGAGCGTATTAACCGGGGGTTATACGCCGGGTGGTTATGTAGAGTATGAAATACTATTGACCAATCATAATGATGTAAATATTGACAATATCAAAATAGAAGATGACATTGCGAATATCACCACAGACTATGTTGATGGAAACGGGAAGGCATTTAGCAGCTGGAAGATATATGCAACTACCGATAGTAGTGGTATTTCTGATGCGGGCAGCACCACTGACGATCGTTCTATAGATACCAGAATTGATTTAGCTGCAAAAGATATTGTTTCTGGTGGGACTTTTGTCCGCTATGTCGTAAAAGCTAAAATCAGTGATAAAGCTGTCGGTAGTTTTCGCAATAGCGTGGATATCGCGAACGGAAAATATAAAGCCAATACGAAAACGTCAGTGATGCTACCTGCCGATGTGCAATTTAGCTATAAGGCTTATACCGACTCCGGTCTGAGTTCAATCCGTAAGACCTATTCTCAGTCGACGGTGGGTGCTGTTTTTTCATATGACTTGACCTTGACCAATGCAGGTAAGGGCACTGCGTTTGATACTCGTCTAAGCAACTTATTTTCGGCAATAAAAACCAACATAGCAGAAGATTTGTCTCATGGCGGTGACCCTAAGGGGACAGCCTTTAAGCCTAACTGGAGCATGACTGTTACTGATTCAGGTGGCGTTATCACTAATGCATTCGATCGCATAGAGAGTGCTACTGCGACGGATATTGATAATCGCAGAGTTGATATTGCCCCTGGTGGTTATATCAATATTAGGTTTGATGCGGTGGCTGCCGATAATACTTTAGGGGATATAAAAAGTGCTGCCGTTTATAACGGTTACAAAAAATCGGTAAAAGTAGGCCATACAGTGTACCAAACTAAGGTATTAAAAGAGATTGTGTCTATCGCTTCAGTGCCATATACACCGAGTCTATTTTATCAACCGGGTGATACAGTGGTCTATCGCGTCACTGTGACAAATCCGCAAGATGGTTGGGCTGATAACCAACGCTTAGTTGACACGATCTCAGACGTAAAAGTTGATGTGATAGGCGGACGTCGGGAATCTGCGTTTGTATCAACCGCAATTAGTCACGTTATATCGAATGGATTAAATACTGATATCGATACTTTTATTCCAGCTTATACGGCTGGTGGCGATCTTGATGTTGAAGCCGATATTGGTCCACAAGAAATTATTACTTTTGAAGTTACTGGTATTATTCGTGATGACGCGGTAGGCGATATTGACGGAAATACTGCATCTGCAGCAGGTAAAAGTGCGACTGTCGCTCCGATCCCTGCTGAACCACTGCTTCTGGAATATTCAAAAGTGCTGCTCGACACGACGGCAGATAGCAAGTCATCATGTCATTTACCCTCGGACAGTGGCGCGGGCTGTGAATATGCTCCGTTAGGCAGTTTGACTTATCAGGTGAAGGTTAAAAATATAGGTAAAGGGACCGCTGATGACATCCACATTGTGGATATGCTAAACACGATTAAAACTTCGGGTGGTGAACGGGCATTTGATAGTACGTCTGTCGATGTAGTGCAAAAACAAGCATATGACTATGATCTTTCTGGGCATTTTTCAGGAGATAAACTGGATGCAAATTTAGATTTAAAAGCGGGTGATGAGATCGTTTTTGAATTGAGCGGCTGGGTTAATGGCGCTGCGACCGGCAGCATCAATAATACGGCCTGGATTAATGGCGATGCAACTAACAGTATTCTGCTCTCACAGGGACCAGTTTCGCTCGTTACGCTAAAAACCACGGATACTCCTGAATATGTACCCGGTGGCGAAGTTCATTTTAATATCAGTATCGCGAACTGGTCTGATTCCAATGCGCAAATCGATTTGGTTGATAAGATCAGCAGTTTTAAAGTCATGACGGCGGATGGCAGTGAGCAGTCTGCACTGAAGGATTGGGCGATTGTAGCAAAGGTTATTGCTGATAGTGATACTGCTTATACGGATATCTCGGGTGTTCCAGCTACTGGTGATATTGATACGGTCATTAAATTGGGGGCGAAAAATAATGCCGCATCATCTGATGATGCCAAAATGACGATAGTTGAAATTTCGATTAGCGGGCATGTCCGCGATGATGCAATCGGAAAATTTACCAATACAGCCATTGTGGATGGCAAGCAAATAAAACTAGTGCAAGGCTACATTACGCCTAAACCCGGATTGATCTCCGTAACCAAAATGCCAGTGTTAACACCCGCGCTGTATATACCCGGACAAACGATATCTTTTGACATCCGCGTGACGAATAGCGGGGACGGTTACGCAAATAATATTTTGATCGAAGACGCATTAGATACGTTATTAACTGATGTTGCCGATAGCACGGTTTTAGGACTTGTTTTTGATAGCTGGTCGGTGGTTGAACACGACAACACTGAAATGAACGAAACACTGACTAAATTAATCGTGGGTAGTGAAGTTTACGATGCCTCAGGCTATCAGGCTCGATACAATATTCATCCCGGTGATACGATTAAATTACGTCTTGGCGGGGTTGTTAATGGTAATGCGTTAGGGGACATTTCCAATGTTATAAACGTAACTGATGATCTCGGAAGTTACAGTGCGCAAGCGATCTATACTCCTATAAAAGGGGATGTATCGGTGGCTAAAACTGTGGATATTACGGAATATTCCAGTGGTGATTTGCTGACTTATACCGTACTGGTTAAAAACAGCAGTGACGGTTGGGCGAATGACGTAACCATCATTGATGAATTAACCAAAATAACCACTGAGATAGCAGGGGGAACTACGTCGAAAGCATTTGAATCTGTGACTATTTCGGCAGTCTCTAAAATGGGCTCTAGTGATATATCTGGCCTGATCTCGGGGCCAAATCTGAATGCTGTTGCAGATATCGCCCCTCAAGATACCATCATTATCACGCTCAAGGGGACGCTGAATAATAACCTAGTTGGCGAAGTTAGAAACATTGCAGAAGTAAGTTATGACGGTCACTCGTACAGTGATGACGCGGTTAGTCATCCGCTACTGGCTGATATTGTGCTTAATAAAACAGTCGATGAGCCTGTGTACACGAATACCGGGTTAGTGACTTATCGGGTTACGGTTGAGAATAAGACCAATAGTTTTGCTAATGACATCCATTTACTCGATAAGATCAGCGCTATTAATGTGGAAACTAACACTGGCGCTAACGCCCCAGCATTTACCACCTGGACGGTAGACTATAGCGCAGCTGATCCGAGAACCATCGTGACCAACTTCCGTAGTAACTTGAATCAAGATATCGATGTTTTAGTTGATTTAGCACCAAACGACACCCTCAATTTTACAATAAATGCGACCGTCAGAGCTGATGCTACTGGTGAGATCAAGAATATTGCCAATATGCAATTTAATGGTTTGATCGCGGATAAAACCGTTTCGATCACTCCACAAGATGTCTCTTTTAATGCCACTAAAACCGCTGAAACGATTGAGTATCAACCGTTACGTGAACTTGCTTTTAGACTGGTAATTGAAAATACATCTGACAACGTTATCAATGACATGCTTGTTAGTGATGATATGTCGGCTATTCAGGTTACGTATTCAGATGGCAGTACCGGTTCTGCTTTTATCCCGGGAACGACCGTTATGACGTTACTGGATGGTACTACAGGGACAATTGTTGACAAGATTGATGATGTTAGTGCCAATGTAGATATTCCTGTTCTCGGTAAAATTGAGTTTCGCTTAGTGGGTAAAGTTATCGAAAGGGCGACCGGATTTATTCAGAATGTTGCAGTGGTTGATGGACTGGACGTCAAGAGTCCGAAGATCCCCAGTGCCGATGCTGTTGTCGTGGCAGAGCTTAGTGCAGAGGAAAAGTACTATGTGCCCGGAGAGGCGATTACTTATCATCTTAAAGTGAAAAATATCGGTAAAGGCATTGCTAATAATGTGTTTCTTGAAACCGGTTTCACCTATTCAGAGGGCGAGTATATAGACAATACCAAAGGTCCTGTATTTGACAGTTGGAGCATAACCGCAATGACGGTTGGTGCGAATACTACAGCTGGAGTTTTTTCCGATAACAAAAATCTGGCTGCAACAGTGGATATTAATTCGGGAGGTTACATTGACTACACAATTAAAGCGGTTGTCAATCATGACCTGATTTCTGATATCGATCTTGTTGGCCATTTCATGGATCTGACGTTGAATGGAGCATATGCTTCGCGCCCTTCATCTTGGGGAACTAGCGGAACTTTCGGAGTATATGCTCTGCCACCTGTGCCTGCGGATGTAGTGGTGAATAAAAAAGCTGATAAGGCTGCTTATGAGAACGCAGATGAAACGGTCATTTATTCTCTGACGGTAGAGAATCGGGGGGCTGGCAATGCCGCGAATGTGCAGCTCACAGATGCTATCAATGAGCTACAAGCAACCAATGGTAATCTGGTGTTTACCCATTGGCGTTTAACAGGTATCGAGTTTGATGATAGCGGAGCAGTCATAGACAGAGATGTTGTGGACCTGACGGATAATAATCTGGATATTAGTGTTGATCTTAAATCGAGTAAGCGAAATCGATTTGAATTTGAGGTCGTTGGTACGCTGAATAAAGGACTCGACGATGATATCACTAATGTATTTAAGGCGGTGGATAATACCGGTAAAGAAAGCAGTGATAGTGTGACCGTTCACATTAAAAAGATCCCGGATAATACCGGGGAATTGTTGATTATCAAGAAAGCAATGAAAGATAAGGCTCAGGTCGGAGATGTGGTTGAATACGAAGTTATCGTGGAAAATAACAACGAATCTGATTTTAAAAGAGTCGTTGTTGAAGATAGATTTCCAGCTGGTTTTCAGTATGTTGAGCATTCATCTGAGATTGTACACAGTGGTCCAGACGGTGTATTTGACACAACAGACGATCTGCTATTCACGACAGAACCGAGCGTAACAGGGGTGCTAACTTATGCCCCTCTCGACCTTTTAAACACCGAAAAATTACGTATTCGCTATCTATTAAGAATCAGTGTCGGTACGACATTTGGCCGTTACGTCAATACCGCTCAGGCTAAAATAGAGGGTGTAACAAAATCAAATCTAAGCTCAGCTAGCGTTGATGTTAATCCAGATAAATTATTCGATACTGTGTCGATAATAGGCAAGGTGTTTGAAGATTTTAATGGCGATGGCTATCAGGCTAACGCAACGGCTCGAGATATTAAGATTAACGTTAATCTTGCTGCTAGCAGTTATATTGCTCACTCAACAACCATTGCTCCAGCTAGCCGTGAAGCGCAGGTTGATGAGCAGGTTAAAGCTGTTGACCAACAACCTGCCTCCATGTTTATCGACATATCGATTGATAAATTAATGGGGTTATCGCGAAACCGTACTCTCCCTGAAAGTAATCGTATTATCGTGCAATTTAACACAAGTACTGATGCACCATTCAGTTTTGACATATCTACGGATGCTGGTTCACATATTCGATTCAGTGAATCAGGTGGGATCGCTTATCTTAATTCTGGAGATAAAGAGGCTGGACTATCATCTGAAAATCTTAATATTACTCGCCGACTGTATCGTGATGGCGATAAATTTTTGTGGGAAATTGAAATTGAAAACCTCGGGGTATATGAAGATGGCATACCAGGCGTTCGATTACTCACTGTTGAGGGAATTGTAATTGAAACCGATGCGTTTGGCCGTTACCACGTCCCAGACCAATGGGTCACTGATAAAAAAGGAAAAAACTTCTTGGTTAAATTGGATTCCGATTCATTACCTACAGGGATGAAAGTGATCAGCGAAAATCCGAAAGTAACTCGAGTCTCCCCACATGCATTGGCGAAATTCAACTTCAGTGTTCAGAGCGGTAAGGAACTGTGATGTTTATAAAAAATAAAATGCTTATAAGCAGTTCTGTTATTGCCCTGAGCAGTACTTCATTCGTTGTTGCGGCTAGAGATACTACTGAACTAGAAATGCTTGGTAGTGAGTCAACCAACATTAAATCAGAGCCTCATAAGCAAACAGATGACGCTAGGATCTATCTCGAAGAGGGAACTATTTGGGTTAGTCGTGATATTACCCGTTTTGACCCTGTGCTGAACGTTAATATTACTGATGAAGTCAGCGTCGCTAACGGGTTGCTTAGCGATAGCTTACGTTTTAGCGTTAATACCAATTTTAGTTATTATGTCACCAAGTGGCAAATTGAAGTATATCAAGGTGAAGATCGGCATTTATCCCAGCCGTTGACGGTACTTAGTGGTGATAAGCTGAGTAATGATTCTGATATTAAATGGGATGGTAGTAATGATATTGGGTTTGATTTTGCGGCGGGAAAACAGCTGCTGTTCAGGCTCAAGGCGTGGGATAAAGACGGAAATATAGATGTGACCAGCATTGGTGTGGTTGATCTTGTTCATGCCGATAAAGAGGTCGCCATTGACAAAAATAAAAATGACAATGATGACCAGGGCCGACGTTATGGATTAGTATCCCTCATGCGTCATAATATACCGACATCATCGGGTCTGGCTAAGTTTATCGGCACAGGTCTAAAGGGTGTAGATAAGGTTGTTATTGGTGCTGATGAGTTTGATGTTCGGGATGGTGAACTGTATGCAGAACAGTTTTTACCGACGGATGCGTATATGTTTCTCACCACAGTGGTGTATGAAAATGGCGATGAGCGAAAATATCAACTTTATGTTCGGATCCCCGATGTTTATTACGCTCAGACGGCACTTGCTGATCTCTATATCGGTAAAAACCATGTTTCAGGCAACCAGGCTGTCTTAGGCGTTAATGAGCAATACCAGGGCGATATCTACAATCAGGGACGACTTGCTTATTTCGGGCAGGGAAAATTTGGCGATAAATTACGAGTCGTAGCCCATGTGGATACTAAAGACTCCGCACTAAAAGATATGTTTAACCACCCGTTTTCAGCCGATACGTCAACTGTGTTTGATATCTTAGAAGATGATGATGAGCTTTATTATGGCGACTATGGTGATGGCGCCAACATTCGTAAAGTGGTTAATACCAAAGGTAAAGTCTATCTGGACGTGCAATATGATAAATCTCAGTATCTGTGGGGTAACTTTAATACTGGACTGACTGGTAACGAAACCTCGAGTTATAACCGCAGTCTGTATGGTTTTAAAGGTGATTATCGTACGAGAGCAACGACTGTTTATGGCGAAGACCAATTGAATATTGTTGGCTTTGTCTCTCAGGCCGAGACCCTGTACTCGCATGATGAATTTTTAGGTACTGGAGGCAGTCTTTACTTCTTAAAGCATGGCGAAGTCGTTCCGGGCAGTGACAAAGTATCGATTAAAGTTATGAATAAAAACAGTGGTATGGAAGAGCAGAGTATACCACTTAGTTCTGGCCGTGATTATGAATTGGATGAATTCCAAGGGCGAATTATTCTGACTCGACCATTATCTGATATTGTCGCTGATAATTTTGGCAGTGTTATTGATGACTCGCCACGAGGGGGTTATGACAGTTATCTGGTGACAGATTATGAATATGTGCCAGAGCAATCCCAAGCACTCGATACGATGTCTTATGCGCTGAGGGCTAAAGGTTGGGTAAACGACTATTTGGGGCTGGGTAGCACGTATGTGAAAGATGAATTAGATGGGCAAGATTATCAGCTGTATGCCGGAGATATTACGCTGAGAGCAACCGAAGGTTCATATTTCAAGGCTGAATTCGGACACAGTGAAGGTTCGCAAACTGATAGTAATTTTATTTCTTTTGATGGTGGACTTACGTTTGATAAGGTAAGCGCTGGTATCGATGACCGTGCAGGTGATTCACTGCAGTTGCAGGGGGTGGCTAATCTTTATGATTTTTTCCCCGAGTTGTTTGGGGCTGTCGGTAACGACATGAAAATCTGGTATAAATCTAAAGATTTGGGGTATTCTTATGCCAGTCAATCGGACAACCTTGCACTGGAGTCGATGGGCGTTCAAGGACGTCTTCAGGTTAGTAATATTGTCCAACTTTCTTCTCGTTACAGCACGATAGAAGAGCGAGATATTTCGGGTAAGCTTAATACGGATAGCCAGCAACTTGAAGTCGAAACCCAGGTTATGGTGACGGAGCACGTTAAGGTTGCGGTGGCAGGAAAGCAAATTAATGAATTGAATAAACAAGATATAAAAAGCGATGGCAGCCTTATCGGTGTTAGAGCTGAATATATCTTTGATAGCGACAACAGTATTTATATTAAAGGGCAAAAGACGGTTTCTGCTAGTCATTCTTATGATGACAATGACAGTATAACAGTCGGTGCTGAAGTGAAAGTTACGGCTGATGTTACATTAACCGGGAAGTACGCGACGGGTGATCGTGGCAGTGCGAAAGAGGCAACAGTTAGTTACGATGTTAGTCGTGATTACACCACATATGTTACTTACATTGATGATGATTATGAAGATCAGAATAATCTGGTAATGGGACAAAAAGTGGCGTTGACCGAGACTGTCGATTTCTATCAAGAGAATCAGTTTGTAAAGGAAAACAACGGCAAGGGACAGATCGATTCGTTTGGATTTGATGTGGATGTTACCGATGATTTCGAATTTGGTATCTCGTATCAGGAAGGTAGTATTGACTACCGAGATCAAGAAGATGATGTAGAACGCAAGGCTATCAGTTTTAATACCAGCTTAGAAAAAGATGATTTTTTACTTAAAAATAAATTGGAATATCGTGTTGATAACGGTGCTGAGAAGGTGACGCAATTTGTAACAACAAACCGTTATACCCAACATCTAACAGAAGAGTACACTCTGTTTCTTAAATTTAATTATTCTAAATCGACGAATGAAACCAAGCATAAAGTGGTTGCGAATTTTACCGAGAGTAATATTGGTATCGCCTATCGTCCGGTCTACGATGATAAGCTTAATCTGTTGGCTCGTTATACCTATTTAGTTGATTTTGACGATCTTAATCGAGATATTGAATATCGAGATGAAGAGAGCCATATCATCGAAACAGAAGCTATCTATGCGTGCAGCGCACGTATAGATCTGGGCGCTAAATTTGCTTATAAGCAGAAAAATGAGATTTTTAGCCGAGAATCAGGCGAGATTATTGATGTTGAAAATAATATTTATCTTACTGGAGTAAGCGTCAGTTATCACATCATAAAAAATTGGGATGTGACCAGTGAATATCATTGGAAAGTAGACGGGGAATATGATCAGACCGAAGAAGGTGCGCTAGTGTCGCTGAATAAACATCTTACGGATAATTTTAAGATTGGTCTGGGCTACAATTATTCTGAATTTAACGATGATTTAGTACATGAATCCGAATACAGTGCCCAAGGATTATTTGTTAACCTTGTAGGCAAAATATAGCAGGTAAGTAGAATGACAACATGGTTTAAATCTTTCTCGGTTCATCGTGCAACCGCTTTATTTCTAGCTCTCAGTAGCCTATCTGCTTGCTCGACGGATACTTATGTCAGTAACGATAATATGGACAAACTTGATGTGCATGTGGTGAAATTTGTCATCCATGAATGTTTATTGCCTCCGCGTGAAATTAAGATTGAGGTCGCTAAACATTTCGAGTTTGATAAATCGGTACTAATGGCGGCCGATCATGCGTCGTTGGATCAATTTATTGATAATATTAGGGATCTGAAAGGGCGGATCTCAATTGTTGCTCATACCGATTATCAAGGGTCAAAAGAGTATAACGAGCAGCTTTCTAAACGTCGTGCTGAATCAGTAAAAGATTATTTAAGCCAGCGTTTGGGTATTGCTAGTTATGACTGGGAAATAAAATATTACGGCGAGTCAAAACCCTTAGTTAAAGGGGTCTCATTGAAAGCGAATGCGAGTAACAGAAGAGCCTATTTAATGTTTGAACAGACGATTGATAAAGCAATGTACCCTGGTTGCATTCTTCCTGAATCTAAACCAGACCGTAAAGTTTATATAGCGGTATCTTCTCATTTCGGTTTTGATAAAGCAGTACTTAATGAAGAAGACAAAATTGAACTCGATGTCTTTGCAAGTAAGCTGGATAACGTGACTGGCCGGATTATGGTTGCTGGTTATACGGATTATCTCGGCGCGCGGCATTATAATGAAAAACTGGCTAAACGGCGTGCATTGGCAGTACAGGAATATCTGAAAACAAAGGTAAATCTTACTCAGTTCATCTGGGAGATTAAGGTGCTTGGTGAGGCTGAGCCGTTTTCGAAAAAGCATAGCTTAAAAGCAAATGCTTTAAACAGGCGTGCGGTTATCGTATTTACTGAGGAAGAGCTTGTCACCGATGCGGTTAAACCAGTAAATTTAGAGTATTAGCCAGATTTGGCTAATATTTTGTCCAATACTTTAAAGGGTAAAATACGTTTTAACAAGGCAAATAAATAGGTTGGAAAAGTCACGTAATAACGCACTTTCGGATTTTTACTTTCTATCGCATGGATAAGTGCTTTGGTAACGGCTTCTGGGCCAAGGGTAAACTGATTGCTGACGTCTTTTTTACCTAAGCGACTAATTTGTTGTTGGTAATCGGCGCTGTGGACACTATTTTCGATATCAATATTAGCTTGAAAGGCTGACAATGCATTGGCTCTAAATTGGCTAACAATAGGGCCAGGTTCAATCAGTGATACCTTGATTGGTGAGTCTAATAATTCCAGTCTTAACGTGTCTGTTAATCCTTCTAACGCAAACTTACTGGCATTGTAGGCCCCACGATATTTCATGGTTACTAACCCTAGAACTGAACTGTTTTGAATGATTCGGCCACGGCCATTGGCACGCATTAATGGGATGATTTGGGTGGTGAGTTCGTGCCAGCCAAATACATTGGTCTCAAATTGAGTACGTAACGCATCTGTCGGTAAATCTTCGACTGCGCCCGGTTGACCATAAGCGCCGTTATTAAACAGCACATCAATCTTGCCATCGGTGAGTTGCGTTATCTGTGCAACCGCAGCAGTAATAGAGGCTGTAGAGCTTAAATCCAGTTGAACACTTTCAAACCCTTGCTCAATTAACCTTGTCACGTCTTGTGTCTTTCTCGCGGTTGCAAAAACACGATAACCTGCCGCTTTCAGGGTGACAGCCGCGTGATAACCGATCCCGGTTGAAGCACCGGTAATTAATACTGTTTGCATTGTTGATATATCCCTATTGCTTTGCTTTAACGCATCATAAATAGTTTATGGTTTTTGTTAGATATGTAGTTTGTCATGAAATTCAGGCACAAAAAAGCCCGTCATTATTTTAAAATAGTATGACGGGCTTAAGCGTTATTTATACCAACAGAGATTAACCTTGTTCTAGTAATCTACGTAGGTCAATGACGGCCGCATTAGCACGAGACAAGTAGTTTGCCATTACCAGAGAGTGGTTAGCAAACATACCAAAACCAGCACCGTTTAGAATCATTGGGCTACTCACAGGTTGTAGAGATGCTTCTAGTTCAAGGATGATTTGGTCAACACTTGCTAGGGCATTTTTCTTCTCTAGTACACCTTTAAAGTCTAGGCGTGCTGCTTTTAGATAATGGTATAGTGCCCAAGAAGAACCGCGCGCTTCCCAGAATACATTATCAATATCTAGCCATGCTGTTTTAACAGTTGCACCCTGTGGTGAGAGTGTTGATTGCTCAGCACCAAGGTCACCCGATAAATCGGTATTGATACGGTATTGGCCAACAGACGCACTCAGACGTTGTGATAATGAACCAAGACGTTTTTCAACTTGTTTAAACCATTCTGCGAGGTTATCTGCACGTGCATAAAATTGAGCGTCTGATTGTGAATCGCTTAATTTAGCGAGGTAGACTTTTAATTCTGCAACTGTCTTTTTGTATTCAGAGTTAGCATTAGTTGGGAACAAACGCGTATGTTCAACGTTTAATGAACCGTGTGCTCTTTGTAGATCTTTATTTTCAGTTGATTGCGTTTGTGAGCGGCTTAAGTCACGACGTAATACTAACATTAGGTCACGAGATTGCTCTAGTAGACCATATTCCCACGATGGCATATTATCCATTAAGATCGCAGGTGGTAATACTGAATTACTGAGGTAACCGCCATTTTTGTCGTCTAATGTTTGGAGTGTTTTAATCAGTGTGGCAGTGGTGTAAGAACCTACCGCAATATCAGCATTATTTTTAGTTAACTCTTCCGTGACTTGTGTTGGACTGAAGTTAGCTGGCTCAGCACTCCAATAAATGGTCGTTGCATAAAAGATAACACTGACAGCAGCAATACCTGCAATGATTTTAGATTTACTCATCTGGTCGTTCCCTCGAATCATACGTTAAGTTTAGTAATATTTACTCTAGTGTAACTCGCTGAAATGCTTGCAACAAGCCTAAT
>Ga0105356_10002044_pt1 | contig 20192 bp, 9 predicted proteins | sample GOMGulsemesocosm_3_FD_83502 | JGI IMG/M metagenome (GOLD analysis project Ga0105356, IMG submission 83502) | Methane-oxidizing microbial communities from mesocosms in the Gulf of Mexico - GOM9D Gulf of Mexico | ecosystem: Environmental > Aquatic > Marine > Cold seeps | place: Gulf of Mexico... | reverse complement strand
TTACTCAATCCGATATTAATGGTTTTAAAAAATACGATAAATCCTTTGACGATATCTTAAATACGGGTGACGTAACTGTCGTCTATGATATTTATCAATTGCATATGAAACGTCGTTTTGAACGCTACAATTATGCATTGTCGTTATTGGACAAGCCGATGGACTTTTCAGTCGACGACGAATACAAATATGATCGTGAAGATGCTCTATGGGCTTCAAATACAACTCAGCTTGATGAAATTTGGCGTCAACGTGTTAAATATGATGCGTTGAACCTAAAATTAACGGGCAAAAAATGGTCTGAGATTCAAGAAATTTTAGGCAAGCGATACAATAATGCGCTCAAACGTATTACTCAAAGTAAAAGTGAAGATGTATACCAAGTCTTCATGAATTCATTTTCTCGTGCTATCGATCCCCACACTAGTTATTTATCGCCTCGAAATGCAGAACGCTTTCAAGTTGAAATGAGCCTGTCGTTGGAAGGTATCGGCGCTATGTTGCAGGCTGTTGATGATTATACGGTCATTACGCAGCTAGTTCCTGGCGGTCCCGCTGATAAAAGTGAACAATTAGCCCCTGATGACAAAATTGTCGGTGTTGGCCAAGGTGATGAAAAGATTGTTGATGTTGTTGGCTGGCGTTTAGATGATGTTGTTGATTTAATTAAAGGACCAAAAGGGTCAACGGTTAAATTAGAAATTGTCTCAGGTAAAGTAGGCGGCATTGATAGCTCACGTATTATTGCTATTGAGCGCGAAAAAATTAAGCTTGAAGATCGTCAAGCAAAACTTGAGATAGTAGAGTCTAAATTATCCCAATATAAAGACAGAAAATTAGCCATCATTAATATTCCAAGTTTCTATGTCAATCTCACCCGTGATGTGAAGAAACTATTAGTGGAAGCTAAGGATAAAAATGTTGAAGGGGTTGTTATTGACCTTCGAAATAACGGTGGTGGTTCATTACCAGAAGCTATGGCCCTTAGCGGTTTATTTATCGGAGAAGGACCTGTGGTTCAGGTCAAAAATGGTGCTAACCGTGTAGATGTTAAATATGATCCTGAAACAACGACATTCTATGAAGGCAGTGTTTCTGTTTTGGTCAATCGCTATAGTGCATCAGCTTCAGAAATTTTTGCCGCAGCGCTTCAGGATTACGGCCGCGCCTTAGTTTTAGGTGAGCAGACCTTTGGTAAAGGGACTGTGCAACAACATCGTGGTTTAAGCCGAATTTATGATTATTACAAAAATCCTATTGGATATATTACTTACACAATACAGAAATTTTATCGTATTAATGGCGGAAGTACACAAAATAAAGGGGTAACCCCCGATATTTTATTCCCCACTCCAATTGTTGCCGATGAATTTGGTGAAGTTGTTGCAGACAATACATTGCCATGGGACAGTATTCCTAAAGCTAAATACGATGTCGTTGGTGATGTCAGCCCATCTAGTTTTTCTGTTTTAAGTAAAAAACATGTAGATCGCATCGCTAATGAACAAGAATTTCAGTTTATGGCAAATGATATAGCGCGCTATAAAGCTCAAAAAGACAAAGAAACGATTAGCTTAGTAGAAAGCGTACGAATTAAAGAGCGCGAGGAAGCTGAAAACCGTAGTCTTACACGTGCAAATTTACGCCGTAAAGCTCAGGGGCTTGAAGCTGTAAAATCATTGGACGATTTACCAAAAAAATCGCCAACACTTGATCCATACCTCGATGAAGCTGCCAATGTTACATTTGACTTTATTGATTTAGGTAAAGTTGCAAAACGTTAAGCCTTGCAAATAATAGTGTACAAAAAGACCGCGTATAGCGGTCTTTTCATATCTAAAATTGGTAAATCAGTTTAGTTAAAAATTAATTGATGGTATAACATCATGCTCATAACATTATAAAAATAATAATTGGATATTTATGACCCAGAATTATAAACAGCCATCATTAGTGGATGCTTTTGCACCCATACTATTTTTGGTTTTTCTACTTGGTGGTGCTGTAATTTATTTCGGTGATTCATCATCATCAGGCGCTAATCAAATAGCACTATTATTAAGCGCTGGCTTAGCAGCCATTATAGGCGTTAAAAACGGTTTCAAGTGGGATGATATTGAAGCTGGAATTATTAAAGGCATTAGTCTGTCAATGACGGCAATTCTGATTTTGCTGGCAGTTGGTTCGTTGATTGGTACCTGGTTACTGTCGGGTACTGTGCCGACAATGATCTACTTTGGTTTGCAGATATTATCTCCTTCGTTCTTTTATGCTGCCAGTTGTATTATTTGTGCCATCGTTGCTATAAGCATTGGTAGTAGCTGGACGGTTGCTGCCACCATAGGTGTTGCCTTGATGGGCGTCGCGGGTGGTTTAGATGTATCATTACCAATTACAGCGGGTGCCATCATTAGTGGTGCTTATTTTGGTGACAAAATGTCGCCATTATCTGATACAACTAACCTTGCACCTGCCGTAGCTGGCACTGATTTGTTTACGCATATCCGTCACATGGCTTGGACTTCATTTCCTAGTTTCATATTCTCTATCGTAGTTTTTGTTATATTGGGAATGACTGAAACAGCAAGCGCCGAAGCCACACGTATTGCGCAGCTGAGTGATGGCTTAACCAGCAAATTTACTATTGCTTGGTACTTAATCATTCCGTTGCTTATTACACTAACCTTAGCGCTGAAAAAAGTACCTGCGTTTCCTGCCGTATTTATTGGCGCATTAGTGGGCGCATTGTGGGCCGTTTTATTTCAGCAAGAGCTTATTGTATCTCTCGCAGGTGAAGGACTAGACCAGTTTGGTGCGAACGTCACAGTCATTTGGACAGCAATGTTTGACGGAGTATCTATTGATACCGGCGACGCGGCATTAAATGATTTGCTGTCGGGTGGCGGCATGTCTTCAATGTTGACGACCATATGGTTAATTATCACGGCTATGGTCTTTGGCGCAGTCATGGAAAAAGTAGGTCTACTTAAACGCGTTGTTGATCTATTAGTTGGTTTCGCACAATCAGCTTCATCTCTTATTATCACTACTATAGTGACTGCATTTGGTAGTAACTTACTAACCGCTGACCAATACATTTCAGTGGTTATGCCTGGTCGTATGTTTAAAGATGAATATGAAAAACGCGGTCTTGCACCTGAGAATTTATCTCGTGCATTAGAAGATGGCGGAACGGTCACCTCTGCATTAATCCCATGGAATACTTGTGGTGCTTACATGCAATCTGTTTTATTAGTTAGCCCACTGGAATACGCCGTATTCTGTGTGTTTAACTGGGCAAGTCCAATCTTTGGAATCTTCTTCGCTTTAATTGGTTTTAAAGTAAAGAAGCTTGTATCAAAAGAAGTGCCTGTAACGGCCTAAGTAATTAATATTTTCGTAAAGCCTGAGCTATCTCGGGCTTTTTTTCGCCTAGAATTCGAGTCTAATTTAATGTTGTAGTTAGACCTATAAACCCATTAAGGAAGGTTATGTCAACTGACACTACGCAATATTTAAAAGATTATAAAACACCAGACCATACTATTAGTGATATTTCATTGACCTTTGAACTTGACGAAAACGCCACTATTATTACTGCTGTTTCTCAAGTCACCTCATTACGTAAAAATACGCCATTGATATTAGATGGTGAAGACCTAACATTGATATCCATTGCCATTAATGGTCAGGTGCTGAACCAAACAAGATATCAACTAAGTGAGTCGCAATTGCACATTAATGATGTGCCAGCAACATTTGAACTAAGCATTGTCACTCAACTTGACCCAAGTAAAAATACCAAACTTGAAGGCTTATATATCGCTGGTGATGCTTTTTGTACCCAGTGTGAAGCACAAGGCTTTAGACGAATTACCTATTACCTTGATCGCCCTGATGTGATGGCTGTTTACACCACTAAAGTGATTGCCGACAAGAATAAATATCCGTATTTATTGAGTAATGGCAACAAAGTGGATGGTGGTGATTTACCGGATAACCGTCACTTTTCGACTTGGCATGACCCCTTCAAAAAACCAGCCTATTTATTTGCATTAGTTGCTGGTGATTTTGATTTACTGGAAGGTGAGTACATTACTAAATCAAATCGCCGTGTTGCCCTTGAGTTTTTTGTTGATAAAGGTAATAAGTCAAAAGCTGAATTTGCACTGGCTTCATTGCAACGTGCAATGAAGTGGGACGAAGAACGTTTTAACCTAGAGTATGATCTTGATATCTACATGGTGGTCGCTGTTGATTTCTTCAACATGGGGGCTATGGAGAATAAAGGCCTCAACGTATTCAACAGTAAATTTGTGTTAGCAAACAGTCAAAGTGCCACAGATAGAGATTTTCATGGTATTGAGTCTGTTATTGGTCATGAGTACTTTCATAATTGGACGGGGAACCGAATTACTTGTCGAGATTGGTTTCAATTGAGTCTAAAAGAAGGTTTAACGGTTTTTAGGGATCAAGAATTTAGTTCTGACCTTGGATCTAGAGCCGTCAATCGCATTGATGCAGTGAAAGTGATTCGTTCTCACCAATTTAGTGAAGATGCTGGCCCTATGTCGCATCCTATTCGCCCACAAGCTGTTATCGAAATGAACAATTTTTATACGGTAACTGTTTATAACAAAGGTGCTGAAGTCATACGCATGATTCATACCTTGCTGGGAGAAGAAAAATTCCAAACTGGCATGAACCAATATATAACGCTATTTGATGGAATGGCTGTCACCTGTGATGACTTTATTGATGCTATGCAACAAGGCTCTGGGGTCGACTTAAAACAATTTAGATTTTGGTATGAACAATCGGGCACGCCGCGTGTTTCTTTAAAGCAATCATATAATAGTGAAACTCAATCACTGACCATGACATTTACACAGCAGAGCACAGGGCTACTTAGTGATGACGCGCTCTTGATTCCTATGAATGTAGAGTTTATTGATAGTAATGGTGTGGTATATCAAGGTGAGAATAAAGCTCAAACTTTATGCATATCAGAGAAAGAGCAAACCTTTACCTTTAATAATATTAAAGATAATTCGGTCAGCGTATTGCTTGGCGATTTTTCTGCGCCGATAAAACTGGATTTTGAGCATAATCTATCGCAGCTTATTCATATCCTTACCTATAGCACAAATGACTTTTCACGTTGGGATAGTGCACAGCAATTACTTACATCAATAATATTACGTAATAGTAAATGTTCAATTGATGACATGGAAATGGATAGTTCATTAATCGATGCCGTTAATTTGGTGTTATCAGATGAGACGCTAGATCCAGCACTAGTAGGATTAATCCTAGAACTGCCAAGTGATATGGCTTTATTTGAGTTGGTTGATAATATTGATGTTGATGGCATTCTTAATGCTAAATCCTTTGTAAAAGCGCAAATTTCTCTACTGTGTGCAAAGCAGTTATTTGAAAGTCATCGTCGTTGTATCGCTCAATTAGTGCAATGCCCGACTAGTCATCAAAGTGGATTGAGGTCTTTAAAGCATACAATTGCGAGTTATTTATGTCATTCAAGTGATGCTGATATGTTAAACACTATGAATGTAGTGATTGATCAGCAGTTTACTCATGCGAGCGAGATGACTGATTCAATTAATGCATTAACGACAGCTTGTATTGCTCAGTTGCCTTGTTTTGAATCACTGTCAGAGCAATTTTGCCAACGCTGGTCTGATAATGGCCTAGTGATGGACAAGTGGTTTGCCACTATAGGTCAATGGCCGACAACTGACGCGGTCAAACAAATAGAGTCTGCAATGGTGCAGCCTAGTTATTCTTGGAATAACCCTAATCGTGTGCGCAGCTTGTTAGGCTCGTTCGCACAGGGCAATACTAAACAATTTCATCGTATCGATGGTAGTGGTTACCGCTACTTAACAGAGCAACTGATTCGATTAAATGATATTAACCCACAAATTGCTGCGCGATTAATTACGCCATTATTATCATGGAATAAATTTGACGATCAGCGTGCATTGTTGATGAAAGATGAGTTAAGCCGTTTAGCAAACTTACAAGGTTTATCAAAAGACTTAAAAGAAAAAGTCACCCTAAGCCTTATGCCATAGTGATATTGAGCTTATGAATAAATATTATTTTTCAGTGAACTTGAGTTACGAACGATTTTTGCCCTTTTACCAAGGGCAAATCAAAATACTTCAGGTTACTGATGACAATCAACGACGCATCGATATTCCGGCTGCGCATTTTCGTAGCCACCTTACACGGGATGGAATAGTGGGTCGATTTGAGTTAGTTACTCAAAAGACAGGTAAATTTATTTCGCTAAGTCGAATTAATTAGAGTAATTACTTTAAACGCTAGTGTGAAAATGATGCATAAAGAGAAAAAGGCAGTGTTTTACAAAGGTTATATTTAACAACGATTTAACTTGAGGAAATAGGGTTAATTTGAGACTTTTAGTACGCTTTCTAGTATTTTTAAATCAACCGTTAGGTTTTTTACTCTATTTTGGATAAAACTTTAGTTAAATCAACAAAAACATCGGTTGCAGGGTGAGTTTAATTGCTGTAAAAATTAATGTTAGCTGATTATGCATCGTTAATATTATGTATAAATTAAAATAACAATAATCCTAAATGGAAAGTGGAGAAAGCTACATGAACGTTTTTAAAAAATCCGTGCTAGCCGTCGGTATAGGTGCTGCCATTAGCACCTTGGTTGCACCCAGTGCACAAGCGGTTGGCTTTAACTGGGGAGATATCGAGGGTAGTTTTAACTCTACTTTCTCTTATGGGAGTTCTTGGCGTGTTGAGAAACCTGATTACAACAACCAAGTTGGTAAAGTAAATAACCCACTAAACGGACTCGATTGGAGCGGTTATACAGCCTTTGGTAACACCAAATATACATCTTCTGAATTATTCGCAAAAGACGGTACCTATTCAAGTAATGGTGACTTAGCTAATTTAGCATGGGCTAAAGGCGATGCTTTTAGTAAAGTAGTTAAAGGGTTACATGAACTGGACTTACGTTATGAAAATTATGGTATTTTCATTCGCGGTATGTACTTTCATGATTTTGCTCTAGATGGAGATGTAGGCTACAACCGTGAATTGCAGATCAATGGTCAAGATCGCGGAGTCAATTTATGTGAAGACAAAGCAGCCGATGAGCGTTTTTGTTCGGATATTCGTTTATTAGATGCCTACTTCACTGCCGATTGGGATTTTGGTGATACTCCGGTGTCATTTCGTATTGGTCAACAAGTTATTAGTTGGGGCGAAAGCGCACTAATTTCACACGGTATTTCTACGATTAACGCAGTTGATTTAGGACGTTTACGTTCACCAGGCGCAGAGCTTAAAGAAGCATTTATTCCACAAGGCATGGCGTGGGTTTCTGCTGGTTTAACTGAGAACCTTTCTGTTGAAGCTTATTACCAATACGAATGGCAAGGAACTGTAGTTCCTGCTGCGGGCACTTATTTCGCCTCAAATGACTTTGTTGCCGGTGGCGGAAAACAGAGCGCAATTCAATTAGGTTTTAATAGTAATCCTGATATCGACGGTGATTTTTTAATTTCTGAATTAGAAAAACTTGCTGCAATGGTTGCCTCTGGTCAGGTTCCAGCCGAAACACTAGGTTCATTAATGTTAGCGTACCCGACTAAGGTTGCGATTCGCAGTGAAGACATTAAACCTGATGATGGTGGTCAATACGGCTTTAAATTTGCTTATCAGTTTGATGATACTGAAGTATCGTTTTATCACATGAATTATCATAGTCGCCGACCACTAATATCTGGTCAAGCTTCTGATTTTACAGCACCAGCAATACAACATGATTTAGGTGTTTTAGGAGCTTCTGCTGGTAACATTTCTTATGATACGCTAGAGAAACTTGATACGTTTACTAAGGCAAAAATTGTATTTCCTGAAGATATCAAGTTATATGGTTTAAGCTTTAACACCACCTTGGGTGAAACGTCTTTTGCTGGTGAAGTTTCTCACAGACAAGATGAAGCACTGCAAATTGATGATGTTGAATTATTGTTCGCTGCCATGCCGCAGCAACTAGCAAACGCAGGTCTTCGTCCTGAGTTAGATGGTATCTCTCAGCTTAAAGGCACAAGTTATCCATTTGCTCCAGGTGACACAATAGCGCCGGGTGCATTAGCCAATGGTTTTGTATTAAGTGATACAACACAAGCACAGTTTAATCTTGCACATCTGTTTGGACCAACTTTAGGCGCTGATAATTTAACGCTTTTCGGTGAGTTTGGTGCTATTTGGATTCATGATATGCCAGATCATAATGTTTTACGTTTAAATGGTCCTGGTACTGCGCGCTCTGGTGGTAACCCTGACATGGAAGCTATCATTAAACTAACCCATAACGGTCCTGAAACTAACCCTTTCCCGACAGATTTTGCTTGGGGATATCGTTTAGTTGCTAAAACAGATCATAACAATATCTTTGATGGCGTTAATGCGTCTGTGAAAGTTGTTTTCTCCCACGATGTTAAGGGGATTACACCGGATCCTATCTTCTTGTTTACCGAAGGTTCGAAATCTATTGGCGCGTCAATTGATTTTGATTATCAAAACCGTTGGTCAGCATCAATTGGTTATAATTCGTTCTGGGGCGGTAAAGGAACAATTAATACCATGGAAGATAAAGATTTTGTTTCATTCAGCATTAAATATTCAATCTAACGGGTGCACAATAATATGAAAAAATTAACCCTTATCACAGCTATTTCACTTGCATTTAGCATGCAAGCTAACGGAGCCGTGACTGCAGCTGATGCTGCAAAATTAAAAAAAGAACTAACGCCGGTTGGCGCAACACGTGCCGGTAATGCCGACGGATCAATTCCTGCTTGGACCGGTGGTATTACAGAGCCTGTCGCTGGCTACAAAAAGGGTGACCATCATCCTGATCCATTTGCTAGCGATAACGTGATGTTTACCATTACTGCAAAAGATGTTGAGACGTATAAAGACAATCTAACACCAGGCCAAATCAAGTTATTTGAAACATACCCTGAAACGTTCAAAATGAACGTGTATCCAACACGTCGAAGCGCATCAATGCCGCAAAACGTTTATGATGCTATTAGCGACAATGCCACAAAGGCAGAATTGATCTTAGGCGGTAATGGTATTAGTAATGCTGTATTAGGTGTACCATTTCCTATGCCTAAAACAGGTTTAGAAGTGATTTGGAACCACATTACTCGCTATCGTGGTGAAAAAGTTGAAATCGTTTCATCACAAGCCGCGCCAACTGCGTCAGGTGATTTCACCATGATGGAAATGAAAAACAGCATTATGTTTAAATATACTCAACCGGGTATGACGGCTGAGAAACTACAAGAAGATAATGTTATTTTCAAGTTCAAACAAATTGTTACTCAACCTGCACGTTTGGCTGGTACCTCATTGTTGGTTCATGAAACATTAAATCAAGACAGTGAACCACGTAAGGCTTGGACTTATAATACCGGTCAGCGACGCGTTCGCCGTGCGCCAAATGTTGCATTTGATACTCCAGGTACAGCGACAGATGGATTGCGTACAACGGATGATTTCGATATGTATAACGGATCGCCATCTCGTTATAACTGGAAGTTAGTTGGTAAGAAAGAAGTGTACATTCCATACAATTCTTACAAGCTACATGCTAAAGGTTTAGATTATGATGACTTGATTAAACCAGGTCATATCAATCAAGACTACGTTCGTTATGAAAAACATCGTGTATGGCAAGTAGAAGCTACATTGAAAGAAGGCATGCGTCATACTTATAAGAAACGTGTATTCTTTATTGATGAAGATAACTGGCAAGTATCAATTGCAGATATTTATGATAACCGTGACGAGTTATACCGCGTTGCTATGGCACATGAGCTTAACTATTATGAATTACCTGCATCATGGTCTACATTAGATGTTTATTATGACCTACAAGCGCGTCGTTACTTAGCACAAGGTCTAGATAATCATAGCAAAATGTATAAATTTGATGCTAAGTTAACAGATAAGAAATTTACATCGTCGGCATTACGCCGCGCTGGTAGATAATGTTTTTGTTAGTTATTGCAAACTAAATAAAGCCGGCTATACGCCGGCTTTATTATTTATTGAGGATTGAAAAGTTGTTTAAAACAAAAACCTTAATGGCTGGTGTTATTATTACAGGTCTGATGAGTGCGTCAGCAGTGGCAAGTGATGTTAATGCTTTAGGCTCATCTAAACAGCAGGTTAATTCGCAACCAGCTAAGTTGGCGGCTAGCTCACCTGTCATGGCATTAACAACAACCCAAGATAAAATCGTGGGTGTTGGTGTACGCGGGCATGTACTCGTTGGTCATAGTAACGAAGGACCCTCCATTGATTGGGTTCAAAAAACAGTGCCAACTAATGTTTTATTAACAAGCGTCACCTTTACTGATAATAAATTAGGTTGGGCAGTAGGGCATGATGCAACCATATTGCACACTTTTGATGGCGGCGAAAATTGGCAGACACAACAATATATCCCAAGCCTTGATAGACCATTTTTAGATGTGAGCTTTAATACTAATCAGGTGGGCTTTGCTGTTGGTGCCTACGGAATGTTTTATCACACCTCTGATGGTGGGGAAACTTGGAATGATCAGTTCTTGATTAGCTTATTGCCTGCAGAAGATGTTGAATATCTAAATGATGTGCGTAGTGAAAGTGAAGAAGACTATCAGGCTGAAATCGCCTCAATATTACCGCACTTTAACAAAATACTTAGATTGAAAGATAATACAATGATGCTCGTTGGTGAATTAGGGCTTATTGCTTTCTCACGTGACGAAGGTAAAACTTGGGTTCGCCAGAATAATATTTATGAAGGTTCATTTTTTACAGCAGCTCAAACGAGTAACAATACCCTGCTCGTTGGTGGTTTGCGCGGAAACGTTTTTCGTTCCATTGATAACGGCCGGACTTGGACCAAAATCGATCTTGTGAATAATAATAGTGTTAATGATATCAAACAGCTCGTTAATGGCGATATCTATATCATGCAAAACAACGGCGTAGTATTAAAGTCTGTCGATGATGGTTCATCTTTCACGCAAGTGAGTGTATATAAAGGCCAAGATTTAATGGCAGTCAAAGAATTTAACCAACAGATTTGGATGGCTGGTAGCAAAGGCTTAAGCCAAATTGAAGAAGTAAAGTAGGTAACTATGAATAAACTGATTTTTTTCGTCGATCAATTTCTCTTTCGTCATCGACATCTTGTAGTTGCATTTTTTGCGATCGTCACTGTATTTTTGCTTTATCAAGCATCGCAGTTAAAAATGGATGCCGCATTTACTAAAAATATTCCACTCAATCATGAGTACATGCAAACTTATACTAAGCATGCTAAAGATTTTGGCGGCGCCAATAGCATTATGGTGGCTGTTCGAGCTAAAGATGGCACCATTTTTACACCTGAGTTTTTTAATGGCCTCAAGCAGGTGCATGATCAACTCTATTTTATTCCGGGCATAGACAGAACAACTGTAAAGTCATTGTATTCGCCTTCGACTAGGTTTACCGAAGTTGTTGAAGATGGATTTGCCGGTGGTCCCGTTATTCCTGCTGATTTCGTTGCTGATAGTCGTGGTTTAAGCATTGTGCAAAGCAACGTTGAAAAAGCAGGTATCATTGGCCGAATGATAGCTAACGATTATAGCTCTGCTATGGTTTCAGCTCGGTTAATGGAGTTTAATCCAGAGACGGGTGAAAAACTAGATACCTTAGCTTTTGCGCAAAAACTTGAAAGCCAAATTCGATCTAAACTTGTTAATGATACATTAGATGTTCACATTATTGGCTTTGCTAAAATGGCCGGTGATGTAGCCGATGGAGCAAAAGGCGTTGTACAATTCTTTTTACTAGCCATCGCATTTACCGCGTTGATGGTGTACTTCTTCTGTCGCTCATTTATTTTAACTGCTTTGCCTTTGTTGTGTTCACTAACAGCTGTTGTTTGGCAGATGGGACTCTTAACACTACTTGGTTTTGGTCTAGATCCCATGTCTATTTTAGTACCATTTCTAGTCTTTGCGGTGGGCGTTAGCCATAGTGTTCAAGTTGTTAATGGGGTTAAAAAGAAACTCCTGTCCGGAATTAATGCCAAAGAAGCAGCAGCAGCAACCTGTTGGGCGCTACTGATTCCTGGTGGCGTTGCATTATTATCAGATACTATTGGATTTATCACATTACTATCTATTGATATAGGCATCATCCGCGAACTGGCTATCTCAGCGAGTTTAGGTGTTGGCGTTATTATCCTTACCAATTTAGTGTTGTTACCAGTTCTTATCTCGTTTCAAAACATCAAGGTCACTCCCAATACAAATGATAAGAAACTTGAAGCTGTTTGGGCTGTTCTTTCACAGTTTGCTTCCAGAAAAGTCGCTATCATTGTTGTAGTTTTAACGAGTATTTTATTTGTTGCTGGCCATTTTCAAGCCCAAAAAATGAAAGTCGGTGATTTGGAAGCTGGCGCTGCGGCATTACACCAATGGTCACGCTATAATCAAGATACGGCATTAATTACGGAGCGATTTTCAATAACGACAGATGTTATGTCAATTATTGTTGAAGGCTCACCAGACTCTTGTACGGATTATAATACGTTAGCCGTGATGGATAAGTTCCAATGGCACATGGAAAATGTTGAAGGTGTACAGTCGGCTATTAGTTTGGCCAGTGTTGTCAAAAATGTAAATGGTGGCTTTAATGAGGGCAACCCTAAGTGGAAAGTGTTATCACGTACACAGGCAACGTTAGTTCAATCTGTTTCGCAAGTCCCAACAACATCGGGATTGCTAAATGCTAAATGTGATGTGATGCCTATCTACTTATTTTTGGCTGATCACAAAGCGGAAACTATAGAAACAGTTATTGGCGAGGTGAAACGTCAGGCATTATTACTAAATACTGATACCGTTAAGTTCAAATTGGCGTCTGGTCCCGTGGGTGTTATGGCTGCTACAAATGAAGCTGTCGAAAACGCACAAACTCCTATGATGTTTTACGTCTATGGTGCTGTTATTGCTTTATGTTTAATTAGCTTTAGATCTGTTCGAGCAACTGTTTCAGTTGTTGTTCCACTATTTGTTGTTTCTACGCTTGCTCAAGCATTAATGACTTTCTTGGATATTGGATTAACAGTTTCTACTTTACCCGTCATTGCATTAGGTGTTGGTATTGGTGTTGATTACGGCATTTATATATTAGCGACAATGAGTCAGGGCCTAAGAGAGGGCAAAAATGTTCAACAGGCCTACTTGATGGCATTACGAGAACGAGGAACGGCAGTAATTTTTACAGGATTTACGTTAGCTATTGGTGTTAGTACCTGGTTCTTCTCCGATCTTAAGTTTCAGATGGATATGGGCATACTATTAACCTTCATGTTCTTGGTTAACATGTTGGGCGCTATTATTGTATTACCCGCTTTAGCAAATTTATTGTGGTATAAACAAGGTAAATAGCCTGTTAAATTTTAGTTAACCAACGTTAAAAAGAGACCAACAATTGGTCTCTTTTTTTTTGGTTTGCATAACCATTCACCATTTATGCTTGAAATTTGAAACGCCGCTACTAAACTGGTTTTACGAGTTGTTTTTTATGAAAAATTACTCGAATTCTCTTGGGTTTAATAATAGACTAGCAGTACTAAAATAAAAATAATGGACTGCGGCAGGATGCTCGGTCTGAAGTTCAGAGCTCAAAATACTCAAAATACTTTTAAAGTGCGGAAATAGGCATGGTAGGTAGTTTGGATATTTAAATAACCGGTTAATTAAAGGAATCGAGACAATGGCATTAAAAGATGCAAACTCCTCTGTACTATTGGAAAACGTGGCACGCATGATAAACGATAATGTGAGTGAAGATATGGCTCCATTGATTAAATCGTTTACACAAATTATATACGGTGATATCTCCGAAGATGATATTGCAGTTCGAAGTGATAGCGACTTATATGGCGCAGCACTAAGTTTATGGGGTTCGTTAAATGAGCGTAAACCTTATGGACAAATAGTTAAAGTTTACAATCCTATATTATCTCGTCATGGCTGGCAGCCGACTAAAACGATTGTTGAAATCGTTCACGCTGATATGCCTTTTCTAGTTGACTCAGTCAACATGGCGCTTAAGCGTCTAAACATCAACAGCCACTTGTCTTTACATTATCCACTGAGTGTTTCTCGTGATGATAAAGGCGATGTCAATTCATTGGCTGGTTTAAAAAATAAAACAGATCAAACTGAAGATATAACTATATTCTTGTTAGAGATTGACCGCTTAGATTCTGAAGAAGTATTAGCACAGGTCCAACAAGAATTAGTAAATGTGCTTGAAGAAGTTACTTTGTCAGTTAATGATTGGAAACCTATGCGCGCTAAACTTAAAGACGTTATTGATGGGTTAGGTAAGGCGCCGTTTCCTGGGCCAAAATGTGAGCTCACTGAAACGACGAATTTCTTGCAGTGGATTTATGAAGGCAACTTTACATTATTGGGTTACCGTTCATATTCTTTAAATGCCATTGAAGGTGATGTGGAACTCGTTGCTGATTTAAGTACGAGTTTGGGCACCATGCTTAATTCTCAAGAGAGCAAACCTAAATTACTGTCTAGTTTAACCTTTGGCGCACAGCGTGAAGCAACATCTGAAAAGCTGATGCTGCTGACTAAAAGTAATTCAATCTGTCGTGTACATCGTCCTACTAAAACAGATTACATTGGCATTAAGCGTTTTGATAAATCAGGCCGTGTAATTGGTGAAGATCGCTTCATTGGTTTGTATAGCTCAAGTATCTATAACAACAGTGTATTCCAGATCCCATATCTTGGGGACAAGTTAAATCGCATTACTCAATCATCAAGTTTTGGTGAAGGTAGTCACGATTTTAAAGCGATGCAGCATTTCTTAGAAACATACCCTCGTGATGAGCTTATTCAAGCCACAGAGTCTGAATTACTCGCAACATGTGTGGCTGTATTGAAACTAGAAGAGCGTGACGGTGTAAAACTAATCGTTCGTGAAGACAGCTTTGGTCGTTTCTACTCTTGTGTTGTTTACGTTAGCAGAGAACGCTATAACACGGCGTTACGTAAGAAAACACAGCAAGTGTTAGCACGCCATTTTGAAACTGATGAAGAAGTAACGTTTACGACGTTCTTTTCTGAATCAAACCTTGCTCGCACTCATTATATTGTGCAACTCAAGCCAAACAATAAACCGGAAATCAGCGTGAAAGCTATTGAAAATGACCTAATTGAAGCCGCGCGTTCGTGGGAAGATAAACTTGAAAATGCCTTAGTGGCTCATCATGGTGAATCTACTGCTAAAGCGTTAAGTAATAAATATAACAAAGCGTTTAGTCAAAGTTATAAATCTGACGTTTTACCAGGCATTGCAGTCGTTGATATTGCGACACTTGAAACCTTAAATGACGATCATAACTTAGGCATGATTTTCTACCGTCCTCAAGAGATGAAAAAAGGCAGCAAGCAAGTTCGTTTGAAATTATTTAGCTTAGATGAACCACTTCATTTATCAGATGTATTGCCTATGTTAGAGAACTTCGGTTTGCGAATTGTTGGTGAGCGTCCATATGAGCTGATTTTAGAAGAAGGGCATTCAGCGTGGGTGCTTGATTTCCAAATGTTACACACTGGCACTAACAATTTCGATATCAACGAAGTTCAAGGTACTTTCCAAGATGCATTCGCTCAAGTTTGGGCTAAAGAACTTGAAGATGATGGTTTTAATAAACTTTTACTAGCGACTAACTTAACTGGCCGTAAGATTACCATCTTGCGTGCATATGCTAAATATATGCGTCAAATTGGTAGTGCGTTTAACCAAAGTTACATTGAAGAAACGATGGGTCGCTACCCTGAAATCGCTAATTTGATCATTGAATTGTTCATCCGTAAATTTGATCCAAGCATCAAATTTAGCCAGAAGAAACTTGATACGATTCAAAACGATATTATTGACCGATTAGACCTAGTGGCAAACTTGGATGATGACCGTATTATCCGTCGTTACCTTGACATGGTCTTAGCGACCATCAGAACTAACTTCTTCCAACCTGATGCGGACGGTAAAGTTAAGCCATATATGTCATTTAAGGTTCGCCCAGAGATGATCCCTGAGATCCCTCTACCATTGCCAAAATTCGAAGTTTTTGTTTATTCTCCTCGCGTTGAAGGTGTTCATTTACGGGGCGGAAAAGTGGCTCGTGGTGGTTTACGCTGGTCAGATCGTCGTGAAGATTTCAGAACAGAAGTACTTGGCTTGGTTAAAGCACAACAAGTTAAAAATACCGTGATTGTACCTGTTGGCGCCAAAGGTGGTTTTGTTTGTAAACAACTGCCTACTACTGGTGGTCGTGAAGCATTTTTCACAGAGGGTCAAGAGTGTTACAAAATCTTCATTCGTGCTTTATTAGATATCACTGATAACATTGTTGAAGGTGAGCTAGTACCACCAAAATCTGTAGTACGTCACGATGAAGATGATCCATATCTAGTAGTTGCAGCAGACAAAGGTACCGCGACATTCTCTGATATCGCTAACGGTATTTCAGACGAATATAACTTCTGGATGGGTGATGCGTTCGCCTCTGGCGGCAGCGTTGGTTATGACCATAAGAAAATGGGTATTACGGCTCGTGGTGGTTGGGAATCTGTTAAGCGTCATTTCCGCGAAATCGGAATCGATTGTCAAAGCACTGACTTTACGTGTATTGCTGTTGGTGATATGGCCGGCGATGTATTTGGAAACGGTATGTTGCTATCAAAACATACATGTTTACAAGTAGCGTTTAACCACATGCATATCTTTATCGATCCGACACCTGACGCAGCTGCTAGCTGGGTTGAACGTGACAGATTGTTTAACTTACCGCGTTCATCTTGGGATGATTACAACAGTGAGTTGATTTCTAAAGGCGGTGGCATTTTCTCTCGCAGTGCAAAATCAATTAGCTTAACGCCAGAAATCAAGAAAATGCTTGGCACTAAGAAAGCAAGCCTTACACCTAATGAGTTAATCAAAACTGTTCTTCGTCTGGAAGTTGATTTGTTCTGGAACGGTGGTATCGGTACTTACCTTAAAGGTTCAACAGAAAGCCATGCAGACGTGGGCGATCGCGCTAATGATTCATTACGCATTGATGGTGGTGAAATGCGCGCTAAAATCATCGGTGAAGGTGGTAACTTGGGTTGTACTCAATTAGGCCGAATCGAATATTGTGCGGCTGGCGGCCACATGAATACTGACTTTATCGATAATGTTGGTGGTGTTGATTGTTCTGATAATGAAGTAAATATTAAAATTTTGCTTAATAGCCTAGTCGCCAGCGGCGATATGACTGTAAAACAACGTAATGAACTGCTTTATTCTATGACAGATGAAGTCGGTGAAATCGTTATTGATAACCATAACCGTCAAACTCAATCATTATCAATTAGTAACCATGGCGGTGTGAATATGCTTAAAGAGCAAATTCGCTTTATGCACGGCCTTGAAAAAACTGGCAGCCTTGATCGTCATCTTGAATTCTTACCAAGTGACGAAGAGTTAGCTGAGCGTCAAGCTGAAGGGCGTGGTTTTACCCGACCTGAACTAGCTGTTTTATTAGCTTACGGAAAAATGGTATTAAAAGAGCAATTAGTGATTGATGAAATCACTAACAATAGCTTTCATTCAAAATTGCTACCTGCTGCTTTCCCTAAAGTATTGCAAGAACGTTATGCTAGTGACATGGAAAATCATCCACTGCGCCGTGAAATCATAGCGACCCAACTTGCGAATAAACTTGTTGATGATATGGGTCTGAACTTTGTTCACCGTATGACAGACGAAACAGGCGCTAGCGTTGATGAAATAGCACATTGTTATTCTATTGCCAGTGAAGTATTTGATTTACGTCAGTTGTTTGAATCAGTTGATGCCTTAAACAATACACTCGATGCTGGTATGCAAACAGAATTGTTGTATGAAACTCGCCGCAGTATTCGCCGTGTAACTCGTTGGTTCTTACGTAACCGTGATATCACAATGAACATTGAAGAAACAATTGCCTTCTATAAACCTAAATTCGATACGCTTAATGCAAACATGTTTGATCTGTTGGTTGCTAGTGATGCTAAGTTTATTAAAAATCAAATCAGTGATCTTGTGAAACAAGGTGTTCCAGCAGAGATAAGCGAGCGTGTATGTAAAGCATCTACAATGTTCTCAGCCATGGATATAGCCCAGGTTGCACAAGATGTTGATATGGATTTATGCTTGGTTGCTCAAATTTACTTTAAATTAGGCGATGAAGTTGAATTACATTGGTTCCTCAATCAAATTTCAGCACAACCTGTTGCAAACCATTGGCAAGCATTGGCTCGTGCATCATTTAGAGAAGAGCTTGATTGGCAGCAACGCGCGCTTACTGCAACGGTACTTAAAGGGTGCTCAGGTAAGACAGTATGTGACGATATAGTGGCTAAATGGTTAAATGATAATGAGAAATTATTAAATCGTTGGGTTCATTTATTGGCTGATTTTAAAGCAAGTAAGACACACGAATTTGCAAAATTCTCTGTAGCGCTTAGAGAATTAAATTTATTGAGTCATAACGCCACTTTAGCGTTATAATACGTCGCAATAAATAAGGAGCCCGGTTTTTACCGGGCTTTTTTATAACCATTACTTATTAAAATGAGGGCTGATAGGTTTATTTAAGTATAAAGCTATCATTCTTTATCAACGGAGATTACATGTTTTTTTCATTGTCGCAAAAGTTAATGTTTCAACTCGATCCGGAGCGTGCCCATGAAATGGCGATCTCTTTCTTTAAAAGAACTGGAAACACAGCCCTTGCAGCAGCCTACGCACAAAGCATAATAGATAAGCCTGTCAGTGTGATGGGCATTAACTTTAAAAACCCTGTTGGTCTTGCCGCTGGCTTAGATAAAAACGGCGAATGTGTAGATGCCTTTAATAAAATGGGTTTTGGCTTTGTTGAAGTGGGTACTGTAACTCCTCGTGCACAAGGTGGTAATGATAAGCCACGTATTTTTAGGTTAAAAGAACAACATGCGATCATAAATCGCATGGGGTTTAACAACCACGGGGTAGACGCGTTAGTTAATAATGTAACTCAGCGCCAATCATCGGGTGTATTGGGTATAAATATTGGTAAGAATATTGATACACCGGTAGAAAATGGTAAAGATGACTATCTATTGTGTATGGATAAAGTATATCAACATGCATCATACATAACCGTAAACATTTCTTCACCTAATACGCCGGGCCTGCGTAATTTACAATACGGTGAAGCATTGGATGACTTGTTAAAGTCACTTAAAGAGAAACAAGCTGCATTAGCCACTTTGCATAACAAGCAGGTGCCACTTCTGTTAAAAATTGCCCCTGATTTAAGCCACGATGAAGTCGTTCAAATCTCAGATAGTTTGGTTAGACACAACGTTGACGGCGTAATAGCGACTAATACAACGTTATCACGCGAAGGCGTTGAGAACTCAACTTATGGTAATGAAGCCGGCGGCTTAAGCGGGCGCCCTGTAGCATTAAAATCAACTGAAGTTGTGAAAATTTTAGGGCAAGAGTTAAATGGTCAATTGCCGATCATTGGAGTTGGTGGGATCGATTCACCAGAAACGGCGGCTGAAAAGTTTGATGCTGGTGCATCATTGATCCAAATTTATAGTAGCTTCATCTATAACGGACCTAAGCTTATCAAAAGCTTAGTTGATGCAAGATAATAATCTTTCACCAAAGATCGTTGTTGGATTTTGATCGCTAATATGATCCTTGGTAACGATCGTAAGTTTTTGTTATCAAATTAAATTATATACTTTAGCCATTGATTTTTTTTCGATTTTTGGCTAAAGTGTGTTTGCTCTAAAAATAATCAATGCGATACTAATAGGTAATCTGGTGCACATTAAACCAAATAAAGACTGGAAATGGAATTTCTGTCAAAACATAAATCGTTTAACGCTTGAAATGAGCGATGACATGGTTTTTGTTTCTGCCTTTGAAAAACGTCATTTAGTAAATGATGCCTTTTCTGATGAGCCTATGTCAGTGGAGCAAGGTGAAGATTTTACTCTATTTTTTGAAAAG
>Ga0105356_10002036_pt1 | contig 20234 bp, 13 predicted proteins | sample GOMGulsemesocosm_3_FD_83502 | JGI IMG/M metagenome (GOLD analysis project Ga0105356, IMG submission 83502) | Methane-oxidizing microbial communities from mesocosms in the Gulf of Mexico - GOM9D Gulf of Mexico | ecosystem: Environmental > Aquatic > Marine > Cold seeps | place: Gulf of Mexico... | reverse complement strand
TCCTCATACACCTGACGCGCCTGGTAGATTTGCAGCTCGGGGGCTGACATCTTTTCCATTACTGCTAGGCCGATGTTGCGCATGGCCATGATGTCGGAGGTGGTGAGGTAGGACAGTACGTTGACGTACACGTGGCGCTCTTCCAGCGTCAGCTTGTGGTGGAAGTCGGTGACGTCCTGCGCCATGTTGATGTCTAGCGGTGTCCAGTGGTTCTTGTTGGCGTTGAGGAAGTATTCCCAGGCCCAAGGGTACTTGAACGGTGCCAGTTGATTGATGTCGGCTTTGCCGTTCACCACTCGCTTATCGTCAGCATTGACCGGGTTCATGCCGCCTTTCATGACTGCGGCGTGAGTGAACTCAGGCGTGTCTTCGGGCTTGATAGCCGTCATCGGCTCCGCAGGCGTTGGCTGTGCGGGGATCTCGTAGGCGTGTTCGCCTTCAACCTTGGCGATAGGGGCAGCAGCAACGGGTGCGGCTGGCGCGGGCGCTGCCGCCGGAGCGGCTGGTGTGTTGGATAGTGGATCGTCCCAATTCATTATTGGCAAGCCTCACAGTCTGGGTTGTCGATAGAGCAAGCTTGTGGAACCGGTGCAGCGTTCGCGGCATTGAAAGGGTCGTCCTGTGCGGCTGGCTTAGTCTGCTCTGCTTGCATGGGCGCCGGAGCGGCGGGTGCCACAGGCTCTGCTGCTGTTACAGGCGTTTCGCTGCCAGTACCGCCACTTGGGCCTGCACCGGACTTCTCTACGTGAGTCGCACCGATAGAGCGCAAGTAGTAAGTGGTTTTTAGCCCACGTACCCAAGCTAGCTTGTACAGGTTGTCTAGCTTCTTGCCGGAGGGCTCAGACATATATAGGTTCAATGATTGACCCTGGTCGATCCACTTCTGGCGGCGTGAACCGGCTTCGATCAACCAGCGTGCGTCAATTTCGAAGGCGGTTGAGTAAATCGCCTTTAAGTCGTCTGGAATACGCTCGATAGGGTGTACTGAACCGTCGTAGTATTTCAGGTCGTTGGCCATTACTTCGTCCCACAGACCGCGGGCTTTAAGGTCGTTAACCAAGTAGGGGTTGATGACGGTGAACTCGCCAGACAGGTTCGATTTAACAAACAAGTTTTGGTAAGTCGGCTCGATAGACTGGGATACACCACAGATATTCGAGATCGTCGCCGTTGGTGCAATGGCCATGGTATTGGAGTTGCGCATACCGGTTTCGCGAACACGCTGACGTAGCGTATCCCAGTCCATGGTTTGTGACTTGTCGATCTGGCAGTAGTCGCCACGGTTTTCCATCAACATGTCGATAGAGTCGATTGGCAAGATGCCACGGCTCCATAGGGACCCTGGGAAGCTAGAGTAAACCCCACGCTCTTCGGCTAGATCGGTGGATGCCTGAATGGTGAAGTAGCTGACCGCTTCCATCGCACGGTCGGCAAACTCAACCGCTTCTTGTGACTGGTAGGCAATACCTAACTTATACAATGCATCCTGGAAGCCCATGATACCCAAGCCCACGGGGCGGTGGCGGATATTGGAGCGACGCGCCTGAGGCACAGAGTAGAAGTTGTAGTCGATGACGTTGTCGAGCATACGCATAGCCGTATCAATGCTCTTTTTTAGCTTCTCTACGTTCAGGCCGTTTTCATCAACGTGCTGTACTAGGTTGATAGAACCTAGGTTACATACGGCGATTTCCATGTCTGACGTATTCAGGGTGATTTCAGTACATAGGTTCGAGCTGTGTACCACGCCGACGTGCTGCTGAGGGGAGCGCAGGTTGCAAGGATCTTTAAAGGTGATCCAAGGGTGGCCTGTCTCAAATAGCATGCCTAGCATCTTGCGCCACAGGTCTTGGGCTTTGATGGTTTTGAATAGCTTGATCTCGCCACGTGCCGCGCGGGCTTCGTGTGCTGTATAGGCCTTGTCGAACTTCTTGCCGTATAGATCGTGTAGGTCGTCAACATCGTGAGGTGAGAACAAGGTCCAATCGCCTTCTTCTGCAACACGCTTCATGAATAGGTCAGGAATCCAGTTCGCTGTATTCATGTCGTGGGTACGACGACGGTCATCACCGGTGTTCTTGCGTAGGTCTAGGAACTCTTCGATGTCCATATGCCAGGTTTCAAGGTAGGCACACATGGCGCCTTTGCGCTTGCCACCTTGGTTTACTGCAACAGCCGTATCGTTAGCCACCTTTAGGAAAGGTACAACACCCTGTGACTTGCCGTTGGTGCCTTTGATGTGCGCACCCAGTGAGCGGACACGAGTCCAGTCATTACCTAGACCACCGGCAAACTTGGATAGCATGGCGTCGTCTTTGATGGCAGAGAAGATGCCGTCTAGATCGTCAGGTACTGTGGTTAGGTAGCAAGAGGATAGCTGTGGGCGCAGAGTCGCTGAGTTGAATAGGGTCGGTGTGCTGCTCATGAAGTCAAAGGATGACAACAGGGTATAGAACTCAATGGCGCGGTCTTCACGGTCCACTTCGTTGATCGCCAAGCCCATCGCCACGCGCATAAAGAAGGCCTGAGGCAATTCAAAGCGGATGTCTTCGCTGTGGATGAAGTAGCGGTCGTAAAGGGTTTGCAGACCAAGATAAGTGAACTGCTGGTCACGCTCAGGCAGCAGGGCCTTGCCCAACTTGTCCAAGTCGTAGTTCTTCATCTCTGGGTCGACGAGTTCTAGCTCTGCCGCGCGGTCGATGTAGTGCTTCAGGTACTCTGGGTAGCGAGAGGTCATCTCTGCTTGCGTGGCAGTATTGGCGCCGTCGCCTAAGAAGGTTAGGGCTTCTTCACGCAGGGTGTCCATCAATAGACGGGCCGCAACAAAAGAGTAGGTGGGGTCGCGCTCAATCATGGTACGTGCGGCCATGATCAGGCCAGTGCCCACTTCTGATTTAGACACGCCGTCAAACAAGTTGCGCAGGGTGTCGGTCATGATTTGTTCGCCATCCACTTCAGCCAGACCTTCAACGGCCTCGTTGATGACTTTTTCTAGGCGTGCAACGTCTAAGGGCTCTTTATCACCTGTGGGAAGGGTCACATGGATAGTCGAGGTTTGCGTCTTGGCTTTTTTTCCGGTTTTGGCATTGGCTTCGGCGCGCTCACGGGCGCGGTCTTCGCGGTATAACACGTAGGCACGGGCGGTTTTCTGCTCGCCGGCGCGCATCAGGCAAAGCTCTACCTGGTCTTGAATGTCTTCGATGTGGAAAGTGCCACCGTCGGGCTTGCGACGGGTGAGGGCGTCAGTCACGTCATTGGTGATCGCTTCACAGACATCGTGCACACGGCTAGAGGCCGCTGCGGTACCACCTTCATTGGCCAAAAAGGCCTTGGTCACGGCAACTTTGATCTTTTCCTTGGTAAAGCTGGTAATCTTGCCGTTGCGACGGATAACGCGATATTGGCCCGGTGCGCTATCGTTGCTAGTGGCGGTGGTATTGGCTGCAGTGAGTGGTGCTGCTTGCGTATCAGTGTTGACGCTAGTGATGTCTTGCATGGCGTGCTTCCCCTTCCAGAAAACTAATATTGTTTCAGTCACACACTGTAGTGTGTTCCCAATAGTGCTGTGTATGTGTTTGTGCTATTCCAGCAAGCCTTGTAGGGCTGCGGCATAGGCTAAAGCCCAATACAGATAAACCGACACGACACTGGTTACTCGCGTGGTGTGGATATGTCCCCCTGTACTAGGTTGGATACTATATGTGGGGTGTGGTTTTTGGTCAAGCACAAGATGGTGTGCTTTTTGGTGGATAATTCCGTGTATAGCCTGTGGATAAGTAGTGTATATAAATGTTGCAGGCGCGAGATATACACAGTGCTCTGAAGAAATCTCGCTTTCATGCGGTTTTGTCACTCTATTGTTGTGGATAAGCTGAAGCGCTTATACGGATAGGTTGTCAGCGCGTTTTTTTTTAGATCTAAAATGAATATTGGGGATGGGCGACAGACTGGCATTAAAAAATGTTAAGTTTCATAAAATCATAGATGGGGCTAACCGGCAGGCTTAAAAGTTGTTTACAGTGTATTGGTGTTATTTAGGAGTATGGGTTCGTATGTCTGCTTGCAGTAATGGTTGGATGGTACTGTTCATTCTATCGCTAAATGCCTTCTCTGTGAACGCATCCGCACAGCAGGTAATAAGGCTGGCCGTTCCAGAGGATGTGTTACAGGATGTTAAGTTGTTTTTGAACGGGAGGAGTATAGAAAGCGTTCAGGATTATCGCTCGGAATATAGCCGCAGGGATGTGGTAGAGGTGGTTTTAATTCAGCAGGCTTTAAAGTTGGGAGGGCTAGATAATGCCGTGGAGCTGGTGAGTGTGCCTAGTTACGCTCGAGGGTTAAGAGAAATCCAACAAGGCAGAATTGATTTGTCTGGCACGTCTGTATGGCGGCTTGATGCCATGAATTACGGCTTGCAATTCTCACCTTGCCTTATTTGCCCGGGAGAATTTGAGACCGGTTTTTATACGCGAGAACAGCAGTTGTTGCGTTACTCTGTGAGGGATAAAGAAGACCTAAAAGCATTGACTGTCGTTAGTAGTAGGCAGTGGAAAAGAGACTGGGTGATATTGAATCAGTTGGCTTTTAAGGAGGTGATCGATGTGCCTAATTGGGTGGCTATGGTACGCCTGTTAACTCGAGGTCGAGTTGATTTGGTGATGGCTCCCTTTCAACCTGGGGAGGATATGTCGTTTCGCATATCGAATACAGTTCGACTCATGCCTTTGCCAGGGATTAAAGTTGCCTTCCCTGGCAGCCGTCATATTGCTATTGCACCTCAGCAACCACACTCACTACTGTTAAAAAGAGCACTCTCTTCAGGTTTGCAGATATTGCAAGAGCAAAGAGTGATTAGACAAGCGTATGAAGAGTCTGGTTTTTTTAATACTCAGGTTAAAGACTGGAAACAGATTAATGATTAACAACAATAGGCGGCATAGGGCAGTCTAGAGTGTCGCCAATGGCGCGAATTAACTCGGCTTCTGTACTGGTGACTTCGCCGTCGGCACAGATGCAGGCAACACAGGCTTTCAATAGCTTGGGTTTGGCTAGGGGGTAGAGCTTGTTCAGGTTCTCTAGGGTGTCGCTCATTTGACCGATGCTGAGTTCGCTAGAGGGTAATAGCTGTAACTTATCTAGACCAGATTTGTCTTTGGCCGCAGCAAAGGCTTTGGCTTGGTCTTCTTTCTTATTGCCAGCGATGGCTAAAATAGAAAATAGCATTTGGCACTCTTTGAATACCTTGTCTAGTTCTCGGTGCTTAGAGACGGGAGCTTTGATTTTACCTTGTAGGGGCTTGAGGTAGTGCATCAAGATGGCGAATAAGGACCATTCAAATAAGCTAATGCGTTGGTCGGCGCGAATTAAGGAGTCGACTAGCTGACTGAAGTCGTCAAAGGCGAGACTGCCCTCTGCGCCCTTGTCTAAACTTTTGGCAACCTGTGGCAGGGCGATGTCGATGACGCTTAGGCGGTATTGGTCTTCTAATTGCCCGCGTGAGACCAGCAGGCTTTGCACCGTTGCTAGGCTATCCGCATCAAGATTGCGGATATGCTGTAGCTGGTGTTTGGCGATGTCGGGCTGCTCATCTATTAATAGGGTGTACACCGCGGCTCTGGCGCCCTGTGCTGATTGAGCTTGTTGGTGCCAGTCTTGTGGCAAGCCGTTGAGAGTGGTCTGGGCTTGCTCTAAGTGCTCCGCCTGTGGGTTGCCTATATTGTTAATGGCCTGTTCGGCGAGTATAGCGGCAGAGGCGGCGGTCTTTAACTTGTCCAAGCCACTAGGCTTTTCGGTCTGAGTACTTTTGTCTTTGCTTCGAGCTTGTTTGGGCTTGGCGCTGAGAAATTTGCCGTCCCAGCGCGGTTCGATAGTGCGGATGCGCTCTTCTAGTGGGGGGTGTGTAGCAAACAAACCATTGAGCAAGCGCTTGGAACCGGAGCCAAACAGCATATGTGAAGTGGCCTCGGTATTCTCGGCCTGTAATAGCGTACTGCTACTGTGGCCGCCAATCTTTTTCAGGGCATTGGCAATGCCGTCAGGGTTGCGGGTAAATTGTACTGCGGAGGCATCGGCCAAGTACTCGCGTTGGCGGCTGACCGCAGCTTTGATTAGATTGCCAAAAAACACACCGCCAAAGCCAATGACAATTAAGCCGATGGCGAGGGCGATAATGCCTATAGCTCCGTTGTCTTTTTTACTGCTGCGACTGCTCCACCACAGCTTGTCGAGTAGCTGATAGCCGATCAGACCTATTAATAGGATGCCGTGTAAGATACCCATCAGGCGAATGTTGATGCGCATGTCGCCGTGTAAAATATGGCTGAACTCGTGGGCGATGACCCCTTGTAGCTCATCGCGATTCAAGGTTTCTATGCAGCCGCGAGTGATGCCAATCACCGCGTCATTGGCATTAAAGCCTGCCGCAAAGGCGTTGATGCCTTGCTCGTCCTGCATTACGTAGACCGGTGGCACAGGGGTGCCCGAGGCGATGGCCATCTCTTCAACGACGTTGAGTAGCTTGCGCTCGTCGGCATCTTTGCTGCTAGATAGGTCGATGCGTGTGCCCCCCATCATTTCTGCAACGACTTTGCCCCCCGCAGATAGCTGCGCCAGTTTGAACAGGGTGCCACCGCCGACAACGGCCAGTACACCTAGGGCTACTAGGGCAAAATTTTGAGTATTTAGCTGTTCTAAGAAAGCCGCAGCACCGCTGCCAGACTGCTCTGCATTCACAAAGCCGAGAAAGGCGGCAAATAGCAGGGCCGTCATAATGATCAAGGTGAGAACGGCGAGGCCAAATAATAGGATTAAATGCCCGGTGCGCTTGCGGGCTTGATCTTGATGCTCAAAGAAGTTCATAGCGTGTATCTATTGCGGGGAGGGGGGCGACAGCCATGGGCTGCCGCTTAATGCGGGTTTTCTAAAACTGTACTTTGGGTGCAGCTTGAATTTCTTGACTGTCTTCAAACTCTAACAAGGTAGCATCTAGGGCGTGGCCAAACATGCCGGCAATGATATTGTTGGGAAAAGACTGCTTGTAGACGTTATAGCTCATCACCGAGTCGTTGAAGTTTTGGCGCGAGAAAGACACTTTGTTTTCTGTAGACGTTAACTCTTCGCTGACCTGCATCATGTTTTCATTGGCTTTAAGGTCGGGATAGGCCTCTACCACCACACTTAATTTACCTAGGGCCGACCCTAGTGCGCCTTCCATACCGGCAAAGTCCTGCATCAACTTGCCGTTGGCGGGGTCCGCTGCTGCTGCTGCGAGTCCATTGGCGGCGGCGTTGCGCGCAGCGATCACCGCTTCTAGAGTTTCGCTTTCATGCTTTAAATAACCCTTGGCGGTTTCAACCAAGTTAGGGATCAAGTCGTAGCGACGCTTGAGCTGTACTTCAATTTGCGCAAAGGCGTTTTGGTGTTGGTTCTTTAGGGCGACTAGCTTGTTATAGATGCCGATAACAAATAGAACAAAAAAAACAATAACGCCGAGGGTGACTAGCAGTGCAATCATGGTGATTTCCTTGTGGTGAATAGCGATATAATGTCTTGCTGTTTGGCAAACGGCAAGAGTAATTACAGTTTTCTAAAGATAGGGAGTGAATTCCAGGGATTCAGCTGGATCGCCTGTATTGATACAGGCGGCTTTTCTACTTAAATACACTGGCTTTTGGAGCTATACAGAGATATAGGTCAGATAGCCTTGATAGGCTAGGTAGCTGCTTGTGAGTAATAACCCACCAGCCTTGGTGAGGCCGGGTTGCTTAAAGTCCTTGGCTAGGCTGACCACTAGCAATAATATGAGTACGCCAAACATCACGGGGATGTCGCGTTGTAGTACCGCGCTGTCTAGCGGTGTCGGTGAGATGATGGCGGCGATACCCAGTACACCTAATATATTAAACATGTTTGAGCCAATGACATTGCCCACGGCGATGTCGGATTCGCCTTTGCGCGCACAACTGATGGTGGCGGCCAGTTCGGGCAGGCTAGTGCCTAGGGCGACAATACTCAGGCCGATGATCAAGTCACTGACGCCAAAGGCTTGGGCTATATTGACTGCGCCCCAGACTAGTAGTTTAGAGCTGATCAGCAAAACGGCTAGGCCGATAACTAGCCAAAAAATAGCCGTCTTAGTATCCATGTCGGTGGGGATTTCTTTCGCGGCATCCTGTGTCATCGGATCGTCGGGGTGGTTTAAACCCTGCCATACGATCCAACCCATTAGCGAGAATAAGGCGGCGAGAAAAATCACACCCTCCTGAAATGCCAGTTGCTGGTCCCACATCATCCAGCTGCCTAGCAGCATGATTCCAAACAAGATGGGTAGCTCTTTTTTCAAGATACTGGAGTTGATGGCGATAGGGTAGAACATGGCGGTGAAACCTAAGATCAAGGCAACATTGGTAATATTGGAGCCAATAGCATTGCCGACCGCTAGGCCGCTATTGCCGTCGAAGGCGGCAAAGGCTGAGATCAGCATTTCCGGCGCAGAGGTGGCAAAGCCTACAATGGTCAAGCCGATGATTAGCGGTGGCACACCTAGGTTGTTTGCTAGGGCTGATGCACCGTCAACAAAGCGGTCTGCGCTCCAAACGAGCAGTACAAAGCCAAGGGGAATGGAGAGGATGGAGAGGATTAGCTCGATATTCATTATTCGTCTTCGCCAAATAAAGCGTCTTCATCTACTGCATCAATAGCGTCTTCGATACGGGCATAGGCCCCGTCACTGACTAGGTTCTTGCGACGTTGTAGATAAGATTCACGAAGGAAGATATAGGGGTCAGCACCTGAGTGGTCGAGTAGATCGCCGACACCGAGTAAGTTTTGGCGAAGATTAACGGTGAAAATACCACTGTAGACTAGAATTTCTCTCGGTTCGTCTATGCCTATTTCATTTAATGTTATCCCGTCAATGAAGCCGTCGGGCAAGATGCCAATGCCGTCACGCAGTGAACTTGGACCCAAGAAGGGTAGTACTAAGTAAGGGCCAGAAGGAGTGCCCCAACGGCCTAGAGTTTGGCCAAAATCCTCATTGTGCTTAGGCATGCCCAGGGGGCTAGCAACATCAAATATGCCCGCCAATCCAAGGGTGCTGTTGATAATTAAGCGGCCAGTATCGGAGGCGCTTTGCTTAAATTTTAATTGCAGAATATCATTAAATAGCACAACAATATCGCCAATATTACTGAATATATTGTCGATGCCTTTATCAATAGGTTTGGGCATAACCTTGTCGTAGCCTTTGGCGACGGGCTTGAGGATAGCGCGATCGAGGGCGTCGTTAAATTTATAGATGCCACGGTTCATGCCCTGCCAGGGGTCTTGTGGCTCTTTATAGCTATTGCTGGCGCAGCCAGCTAGGTTGAGGCTGCCGAGGAGAAAAATAATTAGGCTTAGTTGTTTCATTGTTGTTTACAGAGCTGATAATGTTGGCGCATTATACGCGCAAAGAAGGTGGGGAACTAATTGTCGTGCGCTGCCACTAAAAATACGCATAAACGTGAATACTGGAAAACCTATGAAGACCTTATTGTTTGTACTATTGACAAGTCTTAGCTTTAATCTATTTGCCGCCCAACCGGGGCCGCGTGAGCTACTAGTGGAAATTCACGACCAAGTGATCGTGATTTTAGAGCGCGACAAGGAGCGTTTATCTAAAGAGCCTGAGTATTTAGAGTCTCAGTTGAAGACCTTGGTTGATCCTCATGTTGATTTTAAAGCAATGGGGCGCTTAATGCTGGGTAAGCACTGGAAGAGTGCCAGCGCTGAGCAGCGCGAACGTTTTACGGCAGAGTTTCGCTCTATGTTGGCACGCATATATGGTAAATCAATAGCCTTGTATGACGGACAGGAACTAGAGTTTTTACCCTTTAAAGCGGGTAAGAAAGCCAATTTGGCCAAGGTTCAGTCGAAAGTTAATAAGGCCGACGGCACGGGCTTGCCAATTGACTTTAGATTGCGCTTTAAGAAGTCAGATGGTTGGAAAATATTTGATATCATGGTTGATGGCATCAGCCTGATCAAAAACTACAAAAGCAGTTTCCAGCGTGAAATTGCACAGGTGGGGCTAGAGGGCCTGCTGGAGAACATCGCTAAGCGGGGCAAAAAGAAAAAGGCACAGCAGGCCGAGCAATAAGCCGTTTGCTTTACCTTATAGCAGCTGTCGATCTTTCGGCCGCTGCTTTTTTATTGCCCACTATAAATGAATGCGGATAGCCCATGTACGCCATTGAAATTGATAATGTCCACAAGTACTACGGGGACGTACACTCCCTTAAGGGGGTCAGCTTTAATGTGCAGCAGGGTGAGTTTTTTGCACTGCTAGGCCCCAATGGTGCGGGCAAATCGACTTTGATCAATAGTATGGCGGGCTTAGTGAAACCCTCTGCTGGGCATATCCGCATACAGGGTTGTGATGTGGTTGCAGACTACCGTCATGCGCGCCGTCAAATAGGTGTAGTGCCCCAGGAAATTGTCTTTGATCCGTTTTTTACAGTGCGTGAATCCCTCGATTTGCAGCTGGGTTATATGGGGCTGAAAAAACGTGAGCACCAAGTTTGGTTAGATGAGCTGCTGGAAACACTAGATTTAAGCGCCAAGGCCGATAGCCGAGTGAAGAGTCTATCGGGGGGGATGAAGCGCCGAGTACTGATTGCTCAGGCCTTGGTGCACCGGCCGCCTGTGGTGGTATTGGATGAACCCACGGCGGGAGTGGATGTGGAGCTGCGCCAAACTCTGTGGCAGTTTGCCAACCGCTTGCACAAGCAGGGCCATACTATTGTGCTGACGACCCATTATTTGGAAGAGGCGGAGTCCCTGTGTGAGCGTATCGCTATTATTAACCAGGGGCAATTACAGGCCTTGGAAAATAAAGCCGATCTTATGCAGCGCCACCCCTACCGCATACTGGATGTGCTCGTGGAGCAGGGCAGTGTTGTGCCTGCAGCTCTGCAAAGTAAGCTGGTGCTGAATGACGAGAAGCGCTGGAGCTTTAAGTTACACAAGCAGCAAGATTCTATTACGGATGTCTTGCAGCAACTCAAAATGGCCCAGGTTGTTGTGCAGGATATAGAAACACATAGCCCCGGCTTGGAAGAGGTGTTTATTGAAATGACCAAGCGTGCGCACAAGGAGAGTGAGCATGAATAGTGTTGGCTTTACTACCCTGTTTTACAAAGAGTGTCGGCGTTTTTTGCGTGTGGCGGTACAGACTTTATTAACACCCATGATCACTTCCATTCTGTACTTGGCGGTCTTTGCCCAGGTGTTGGCGGGGCGAGTGGAAGTTTATGCAGAGATAAGCTACCTACAGTTTTTGGTGCCGGGCCTGGTGATGATGACGGTAATTCAAAACTCTTATGCAAATACTTCGTCTAGCCTAGGGCAGGCTAAAATGAACGGCAGTATTGCCTTTCTGCTGGTATCGCCAATATCGAGTTTGGAAATATTCTGTGCCTTTATTTTAGCGGCAATCGCCCGCGGCACCATAGTCGGCTTAGGTGTCTTAATGGTTTCCTGGTTATTTGTAGATTTGCTGATTGTTAATCCTTGGGTAGTGCTGGTATTTGTTGTGCTGAGCAGTGCTCTGTTGGCGACACTGGGCATGATTGCGGGTATTTGGGCCGACCAGTTTGAGCAGATGTCAATGTTTCAAAATTTTGTCATCATGCCCTTGTCATTTTTGAGTGGAGTATTCTATTCTATACACTCCTTGCCCCCCATCTGGGCAGAGCTTTCGCGCTTCAATCCGTTTTTCTACATGGTCGATGGCTTTCGCTACGGCTTTCTGGGGCAGTCGGATGTTTCCCCTTGGTACAGTGCTGCGGTGATAGCACTGAGCTTGCTGGTCATGGTCAGTATTGCTATGACAATGCTGGTGAAGGGCTATAAATTGCGCGCTTAGCATCAGGCTTAAAGTCGGCTAGGGCACCAGCATCGATATTTGCCCATTAAACGGTTGGGTAAAGCCTTAAATACCGTTAGAATGCGTCCTTCCTTATATATATGTGCAAGCTGTAGGCTTGCCCTGGTGAGACAATGGATAAATTAATAGTTGAAGGTGGCCAAGCGCTGGACGGAGAGCTGCGAGCTTCAGGCGCTAAAAATGCAGTGCTGCCTATTTTAGCGGGTACGCTGCTGGCCAGTGATGCTGTTACTGTGACCAATGTTCCTCACTTACACGATGTGACCACTATGATTGCCCTGATCGGTAGCATGGGCGCTACGGTCAGTATCGGCGATAAAATGGCTATCGAAATCAACCCGACTACTCTCGAAGAGCCGGTGGCTAGCTATGACCTTGTTAAGACGATGCGTGCGTCGATTGTTGTTCTTGGGCCACTATTAGCACGCTACGGCCGCGCTAGAGTGTCCTTGCCAGGTGGTTGTGCGATTGGCGCCCGTCCAGTGAACTTGCACATCGAAGGTTTACGCGCCATGGGTGCGGATATTACCGTTGAAAATGGATACATCGAGGCCACTGCCAAGCGTTTAAAAGGTGCACGTATCTTTATGGATATCGTTACCGTAACCGGTACTGAGAACCTGATGATGGCTGCGACTTTGGCTGAAGGCACAACGGTATTGGAAAATGCAGCACGCGAACCTGAAGTAGTCGACTTGGCCAATTTCTTGAATTCCATGGGCGCAAAAATAACCGGCATTGGCACTTCTGAAATTACTATCGAAGGCGTAGAGAGCTTGACGGGCACAGAATACCGAGTACTACCGGATCGCATTGAGACTGGCACCTTCTTGGTGGCCGCTGCGATCACTGGCGGACGAGTGAAAGTTAAAGACGCCGACCCCTACAGTCTAGACGCTGTGTTGCGCAAGCTGGAAGAGGCGGGTGCTAAGGTGACGGTGGGTGAAGATTGGATCGAAGTAGATATGCAAGGCCATCGCCCCAAGGCTGTTAATATTCGCACCGACGTGTACCCCGCATTCCCAACGGATATGCAGGCGCAGTTTATGGCTCTAAATAGCATCGCAGAGGGCGCCTCTAGTTGTACCGAGACCGTGTTTGAAAACCGCTTTATGCATGTGCCTGAGTTGCATCGCATGGGTGCAAAAATTCAGGTTGAAGGCAATACCTGTATTACCGAAGGCGTTGAGCAGCTTACGGGTGCTGAGGTAATGGCAACTGACTTGCGTGCTTCTGCTAGTTTGATCTTGGCGGGCCTTGCCGCCAAGGGCGAGACAACGGTGGGACGTATTTACCATATTGATCGTGGTTACGAGTGCATCGAAGAAAAATTTCTAGCGCTAGGTGCAACCATCAAGCGTGTTGCAGGCTAAGCAATCTATTAATACGATTGAAAGCATTGTTTGTTATAACTCAGCTAGCTTGATAAGTTGGCTGACATTAAAAGAAAGTATTGAAACGTGGAAACATTAACAATCGGTTTGGCCAAGGGGCGAGTTTTAAAAGAGACTCTGCCATTGCTAGTAAAAATCGGCATAGAAATTACTGACGACATCAAAACCACGCGCAAGTTGATTTTGGATACTAATCGTCCTCATATCAAAGCGGTGATTTTGCGTACCACCGATGTACCAACCTATGTACAGTATGGTGCAGCGGATGTGGGGATTACCGGTAAAGACTCACTGATGGAGCACGGTGGCGAGGGCTTGTATGAGCCTTTAGATTTGAAAATTTCTACTTGTCGCTTAATGACAGCAGGCTTCCCTGATGCACCGCCGATAATAGGGCGCCCACGGATTGCAACTAAGTATGTGAACTTAGCCAAAGCATTCTATGCCAGTAAGGGTCAGCAAGTTGAGTTAATCAAGCTGTATGGCTCTATGGAGCTGGCACCGATTGTGGGCTTAGCAGATGGTATTGTTGATTTGGTGGATACTGGCAATACGTTGAAAGCAAATGGCTTAGTGCCACTGGAACATATAAGCGATATTTCTTCGCGCCTAGTTGTGAATAAGGCGTCGATGAAAACAAAAAATAAATTAATACAAACCTTTATCGATGAACTAGCGGCCATCGTATAAGCAGGCAAAGGCAAATAAGCATGACTATAAAAACAGACAATCTGCGTATCAAAGAAATCAAAGAAGTAAGCAAGCCCGTTAAAGTGTTGGGCGAGCTGCCTATTACGGATAAGGCGGCGGAAGTGGTATCCCTAGCGCGCAATGACATTCACAAAATACTCAACGATACAGATGATCGTTTGATGGTGTTAGTGGGCCCTTGTTCTATTCACGACCCCAAGGCTGCGATGGAGTACGCAGGGCGTTTAAGCACACTGCGTGATGAGTTGAAAGACGACCTACATGTCGTTATGCGTGTGTACTTTGAAAAGCCTCGCACCACGGTGGGCTGGAAAGGCTTGATCAACGATCCGAATATGGATGATAGCTTTGAAATCAATAAGGGCCTGCGCCTTGCTCGCAAGCTGTTGTTAGACTTAAACGATATGGGCATGCCCGCAGGTACTGAGTACCTCGATTTGATTAGCCCACAGTATATATCTGATTTGATTGCCTGGGGCGCTATTGGCGCACGTACCACAGAAAGCCAAGGACACCGAGAACTATCATCGGGCTTGTCCTGCCCTGTAGGCTTTAAAAATGGCACTGACGGTGGCTTGCAAGTTGCGGTTGATGCGATTGGTTCGGCTTGTCGCCCACACCACTTCATGTCTTTAACTAAAGACGGGCACAACGCTATCTTTAGCACCACGGGCAATGAAGACTGTCACGTAATTTTACGTGGCGGCAAGCAGCCTAACTATGATGCAGCGAGTGTCGATGACGCCTCTGAAATGCTTGAGAAAGCGGGCCTACGCCAGAAGCTAATGATTGATACTAGTCATGCGAATAGCCGCAAGATTTTCTCGCGCCAAAAAGACGTGGCAACAGATATCGCTAACCAAATGAAGAAGGGTGATAAGCGTATCTTCGGAGTGATGGTTGAGAGCCATTTGGTTGAAGGCAATCAGAAAGTTGTTAACGGTGTTGCAGAAACTTACGGTCAGAGTATTACCGATGCCTGTATCAACTGGGAAGATACTGAAACAGTATTGCGCGAACTAGCGGAAGCGGTACGTGAGCGTCGCCAAGCTTAAGTCCCGCTCGAACCAAGCATTATAATACTGTGATACTGACGCCTGCCTTGATGCAGGCGTTTGTGCCTCAGTAACAGGATTAACCATGAAACAAATACGTCGATTAAATAGCCAAGATAGCGACTTTCAAAGCCAGCTGGAAACACTGCTAGCCTGGGATTCCGCTACCGATAAATCGGTAGTGACAACAGTAGAAAATATTCTGGCTGATGTGAAAGCTAGGGGGGATGCGGCGGTATTGGAATACACTGCACAATTTGATGCCGTGAATGCGGATAGCCTGGCAAAACTTGAGTTGACGCAAGCTGAGCTGAATGCTGCGCTAGAGCGTATACCAACAGAACAGCGCAACGCCCTAGAGACGGCAGCACAGCGTATCCGTATTTATGCCCAACATCAGAAGATGGAGTCTTGGTCCTTTACAGAAGAAGATGGCACGGTCTTGGGTCAGCAGATTACCGCACTTGATCGTGTGGGGCTGTATGTGCCTGGGGGTAAAGCAACGTACCCCTCTTCAGTGCTGATGAACGCCATTCCTGCCAAGGTGGCTGGGGTAGAAGAGTTGATCATGGTTGTGCCGACACCTAGGGGTGAGCGCAACGATATGGTCTTGGCGGCAGCGGCGATAGCTGGTGTGGATAAAGTCTTTACGGTTGGTGGCGCTCAAGCTGTTGCTGCACTGGCCTATGGCACACAGACAATTCCCCAAGTCGATAAGATCACCGGCCCGGGTAATATCTTTGTTGCCACCGCCAAACGCATGGTCTTTGGTACCGTGGGTATTGATATGATCGCCGGGCCTTCAGAGATATTGGTTGTCTGTGATGGCAAGACCGATCCCGACTGGATTGCCATGGATCTGTTTTCCCAGGCGGAGCACGACGAAGATGCACAAGCTATTTTGATCTCTCAAGACGCAGAGTTCTTAACGGCAGTAGAGCAGAGTATAAAAAAGCTGCTACCGACTTTGGCTCGCAAAGATATTGCTGAAATATCTATAGAAAAACGTGCGGCCACAATCCAAGTCAAAGACTTGGCTGAAGCGCTTGATGTGATTAATTACATTGCTCCCGAGCACTTGGAATTGTCGGTAGACAACGCCGAAGATATGGCTAAGCAAGTTCGCCACGCCGGTGCGATATTTATGGGCCGCTATACTGCAGAGGCACTGGGTGATTACTGTGCTGGCCCCAATCACGTACTGCCTACTTCGCGCACGGCACGTTTTGCTTCGCCGTTGGGTGTCTATGACTTCCAGAAACGCACGAGCTTGATCGGTGCTTCGGCACAGGGTGCATCTGACTTGGGCAAGGTGGCTTCGGTGTTGGCTAGGGGTGAAGGCTTGGAAGCTCACGCTCGGTCGGCGGAGTACCGCATTAAGAAGAACTAACAGGTTTTAATACGTTAAATGCAGTGGCTCAGGCCAATAAATAGCGGGTGGGTTTTAATGGCACTATTTTGCATCAGCAGTGGTGCGGCAAGGATAAATAAGCCTGAAAAAATTAATACCACCCCCGATGCTTGGCGCAATTGTGTCTTGACTATCGCACGCTTATATAAATAAAAAGCATTGCCCGTTAACAGCAGAGCGGGCAGTGTGCCCAGACCAAAGCCGAGCAGGGTGAGTGCGCCGCCTAGGCTAGAGTCACTACTGGTTGCGGTGAGCGGAGTAGGCGTGCATTGTGTGGCTGTTGAAAAGGCCGGTCATAAGACTGGCTTTTTTTATTTGTTCGGTGAGACGGCGGGCGTCTCCATCAAGTAAATACAACCCTTTGTAACACTTCACCTCCTAGTGTTTACAGTCCCGTTATTCTGCTTGGAAAGTGTATTTTGTGTGGCAAATATTTACACTGAAATTATCTTAGGTAGTTGCTAGGTTTACATTACCCCCCATATTTGATGGGAAAAATAATCGTTTGCTTTACATTAAGATTACATAAAGGGTTTTTTTGCGACTAAATTTCATGAAATGAAATGAATAGCCATTTTATTCAATTCTTCAATCACACCTCTTAATACATTCCTCCCTGAAAGCTACACAGAGAGTAACAATACTCTCAATATAATAATTGATATGGAACGCCCTTTCGCAGCTCACAGCGATCCAATAATAAAAAGAACTCCTTTGGGAATTAATATGAGAAACATCCGTTGTGCCGCCGCGCTTGTGTGGTCTATCGCCTTTGTCTTTTGCTCTGATGCCTATGCAACATGGTGGAAGCATGGCGGCTATTCAAGCTCCTATCAAAGTGACTACGGGCATAATAGCTACATACCTAAACGTCATAGAGGCTATAGCTACCAGTGGAACTGCGGTGGTGGTTATGACTGGGATGATAATGAAAATGCATCTTGTACGGCTGACTTCAATGCAGTGAATCGCTATAAGGCCCAGAGCTTTAGTGACTGGTCGGTGAATGGAGCAGCGCTCAACATTGATCAGACAGGCGAAGGTGTTCTCTTAACTAACGATTTACATCAGCGCACATCAGTGTTTGCGCCCCAGTCATTTCAGGTATTTGACTATTACGGGCAGAATCGATCCTTCAGTACACAATTTACCTTCACTATTGATGAGCCTAAAGGGATTTCAGATCGAGATGGAAAGGGCGGTGACGGCATTGCTTTCGTTGTTACTTCGCGTGATGACCAGGTGGGCTATGCTGGGCGTGGATTAGGCTATGCTGGTCTTTGGCATAGCTTGGCAGTAGAGTTTGATACCTTTGCTAACGGGCGCTCCGATGGCTATTCAGGTAACCATGTTGGTATTAATTTCCATGGTAAGACGTGGTCTTACAAGCTTAAAAAAATACCCGGCCGCTTTAATGACGGGTCTAAGTGGTATGTATGGGTTGATTACATTGGTTCTGATAATCGCTTAGAAGTTCGAGTATCGCAGTCCAGTCAACGTCCTGCCTATGCTTCGGTAGAAAAGAAATTTAATTTAGCTCAGGTGGTAGGTCAGTCTTGGGCCTATATGGGCTTCACCTCAGCGACGGGTGATGCGGCGAATGAGCACCGTATTAACAGCTTTGAATATGTAAACACCTATGCGCCTATTGGGCAGTGTGAAGGCCCAGAGATTGTGTCCCAGCCTGGTCAAAAAGGCACGATAGGTGAAAACTACCTCTACGACGTTGAGGCTGTTGATCCAACTTACGGTGACTGGTTGACGTACGTGCTATTAGAAGCCCCAGAAGGAGCAATTATTGACTCCGAAACAGGTGTTGTCGAGTGGTACCCGCAGGACTCAGGGTCGTATGAGTTCACGGTTCAAGTTGAAGACAGCATCGGCCTGACTGATACACAGAGCTTTACTGTTGAAGTAGGGGGCGTGCAGAGTTGTGATGCACCGCAGGGTAGCCATCAGTTTAACTTTTCTACGTTGCGCAACCTACAGGCGTGGCAGCTCAACGGTGTAGCTGCTGACATTAACCCCGTCGCGAGTCCCGTTTTACGTCTAACCGATAACTTGAGTCAAAGCGGTAGTGCCTTCCTGACAGACGCGATTCCACTTAAAGACAAGAATGGCTTTCAAGCGTCTTTCAGTGCAGCATTTAGCTTTGCTATTCATAACAACCAAGGCATCTATGACAGGGACGGACAAGGTGCTGACGGCCTAGTATTTGTTGTACAAACCAACAGCAATGAGGCGGGTGGCATCGGTGGTGGTATTGGTTATAAGGGCATTAAGAGCAGCCTAGGTATTGAGTTTGATACTTGGAATAATGGCCCCAATGACCTAGGCAGCGGCAACCATGTTGCTATTAATGTGAACGGAAACACGCGATCTATCAAGCAGCGTTCAATATGGCCACGCTTTAACAATGGCGAGCGTTGGTATGCATGGGTGGATTACGATGGCCAGAAGCAAGTATTAGAAGTCCGTCTTTCCCATACCGCTAACCGTCCTACGCGAGCCACGTTAAAGCGCAAGAAGCTAAATCTTCCACGTATCCTTGGCCAAGAAAACGCCTATATTGGCTTTACCTCTGGCACGGGCGCAGCAGGTGCCTATCACGATATTCATAGCTTTAGTTTTACCAATACTGTAGCGCCAGAAGGTTTGTGTGAAGGGCCTTTCTTTACCAGTGTTCCGGTTGTGAGTGTTCAAGCAGGCCAGGCATATCAATACGATGCCGATGGGCAAGACGCCAAGGGAGACACGGTAGCTTACTCGTTAACAAACTCTCCCGCTGGCATGTCTATTGATGCGGAGACAGGGTTGGTTAACTGGCTTACCACAGCAAGTCATGTGGGCCAGTATGAAGTCGTTATTTTGATTACAGACACACAGGGACAGACGGCACAGCAAAGTTATGTGGTGACTGTCGAGCCCAAGCCTAACCAGGCTCCTGTGATTACTAGCTCGCCTACAACGACGGTTCTGGCAACACAGCTGTATAGCTATGATGTAGATGCGACGGATGCGGATAACGACAGCTTGAGCTATCAGCTACTTCAGTCGCCTTCAGGAATGAGCATTGATGCGACTAACGGCTTGATTCAGTGGCAGACAGGCTTGTCAGACCAAGGGCAAAGCACGATTAAAGTAGAAGTGACTGATCCTGCAGGCACAAAGGCAGAGCAACGCTATGTCTTGACGGTGCTGCCACCGCCTAACCGTGCGCCGGTGGCGCAAAACAGCCAAGTAAATGGTGCAGAGGATACTGAGCTGAGCTTTGTGCTCAATGCCTCAGATCCAGATAGTGACCCGTTGCAAGCGACGATCCTTGAGCAACCTGGCAATGGCAGCTTAGTGGGCAGCGGCATTACCTATCGCTATATCCCAAATGCTAACTTTCATGGTGTTGACCAGCTGACGTTTAAAGTGAGCGACGGAACGCTAGTCTCAAGCATAGCGACAGTGAACATTGTTATTGCGTCAGTCAACGATGCCCCTACGGTAGACAACAAAACAGTCAGCACTACTGAAGATACTGCACTCAGCATAACGCTGACTGGTATAGATACTGATGCGGACCCACTGACTTTCAGTCTGGTCACTCAGGTCGCAAACGGTACTATTAGTGGTACAGCGCCTAACCTGACATACACACCTAAAACCAATTTCAATGGCAGCGACAGCTTTAGCTACAAAGCCAATGATGGAGTTGTAGACTCAGCCACGGCGACGGTCAATATTAC
>Ga0105356_10002034_pt1 | contig 20245 bp, 22 predicted proteins | sample GOMGulsemesocosm_3_FD_83502 | JGI IMG/M metagenome (GOLD analysis project Ga0105356, IMG submission 83502) | Methane-oxidizing microbial communities from mesocosms in the Gulf of Mexico - GOM9D Gulf of Mexico | ecosystem: Environmental > Aquatic > Marine > Cold seeps | place: Gulf of Mexico... | reverse complement strand
CAGAGGTATATATTGTACTGCTACCGGCATTAGGTATAACTTCAGAAATTATAGCAACCAATTCTCGTAAACCAATTTTTGGTTATAGAGCAATGATTGGGTCTATAATGGCAATTGCATTTTTATCTACAATTGTTTGGGGGCACCATATGTTTATTTCTGGAATGAATCCTTTCTTAGGATCTGTATTTACATTTACAACCTTATTGATTGCAATTCCATCTGCTGTAAAAGCATTTAACTATATTACCACATTGTGGAAAGGGAATCTACAACTGAATCCCGCCATGTTATTCTCAATCGGATTGGTTTCTACATTCGTAACTGGAGGTTTAACAGGATTGGTTTTAGGTGATTCAGCTTTAGATATTAATGTGCACGACACGTACTTTGTAGTTGCACACTTTCATTTAGTAATGGGTGTATCTGCAATTTTAGGAATGTTTGCTGGTGTGTATCACTGGTTCCCTAAAATGTATGGTAGAATGATGAACAAAGCATTAGGATACTGGCATTTCTGGTTGACAATGATTGCTGCATACGGAGTATTTTTCCCAATGCACTTTATTGGATTAGCAGGTTTGCCAAGAAGATATTATACAAACACAAACTTTCCAATGTTTGATGACGTTGCAGATGTAAACGTTGTAATTACATTGTTTGCAATCTTAGGAGGAGTTTCTCAGTTAATATTCTTAGCAAACTTTTTTATCTCAATTTATAGAGGTAATAAAGCAACTCAGAATCCTTGGAAATCAAATACTTTAGAATGGACAACACCTGTTGAGCATATTCACGGAAACTGGCCGGGTAAAATTCCAGAAGTTCACCGTTGGCCATATGATTACAGTAAGGTAGATGAAAATGGAGAATATATTCATGGAGAAGATTTTGTTTCACAAACGACTCCGTTAAAGGATGGTGAAGATCCTTCTTAATAAATAGTTAACGTATTAAAAAACCTTTCCGATCGGAAAGGTTTTTTGCTTTATAAAAAGTATCTTAGAGCTAAAATTAGAATGTAACAATTATTACATTCAAAAAATCTAAATTCGGTTATATTTGCAATCATGAACGAAAATTTAAATCCTGAAAACACCAATCTTTCTAATGAAGAGATGGATGTAGAAAAAAAACTACGTCCGCTAGCGTTTGATGATTTTACCGGGCAAGAGCAAGCAATAGAAAACTTGAAAATTTTTGTAGAGGCAGCCAATCAAAGAGAAGAAGCTTTAGACCATACTTTATTTCACGGCCCTCCAGGGTTAGGGAAAACGACCCTAGCTCATATTTTAGCAAATGAATTACAAGTAGGGATAAAAGTAACTTCTGGACCTGTTTTAGACAAACCCGGAGACCTTGCTGGATTGTTGACTAATCTTGACGAAAGAGATGTCTTGTTTATTGATGAAATTCACCGTTTAAGCCCTATTGTAGAAGAGTATTTATATTCTGCAATGGAAGATTATAAGATTGATATTATGATTGAATCTGGCCCAAATGCCAGAACAGTGCAAATAAATTTAGAACCTTTCACCTTAATTGGAGCCACCACAAGATCTGGTCTATTAACATCTCCAATGCGTGCTCGATTCGGAATTAGTAGTCGATTGAATTATTACAAGAAAGAACTACTTACAACTATTGTTCAGCGTAGTGCACATATTTTAAAAGTGCCTATTTCTATGGAGGCAGCAATTGAGATTGCAGGTAGAAGTAGAGGAACACCAAGAATAGCAAATGCATTGTTACGAAGAGTAAGAGATTTTGCTCAAATAAAGGGGAATGGAAGTATCACAATAGAGATAGCCCAATATGCATTAAAAGCTTTAAGAGTAGATGCTTTTGGATTGGATGAAATGGATACAAAAATTTTAACAACCCTAATTGATAAATTTAAAGGAGGTCCAGTCGGAATTTCTACTTTGGCAACTGCGGTTGGCGAAAATTCTGAAACTATAGAAGAAGTATATGAACCTTTTTTAATTCAAGAGGGATTCATCATGAGAACACCTAGAGGTAGAGAAGTTACAGAAGCTGCTTACAATCATTTAGGAAAACAAAAAGGATTGAATCAAGGAGAATTGTTTTAAAAGTGTTTCAAAACGAAAAAGAGTTGTAAAGTGTAAACAAAATGTTTAAAACTTATAGCATAAAATGAATATAAAAAAAATAATTCCAATTTTAGAATGGTTGCCGAACTATACAACTTCTCGATTTAAAGGAGATTTTATCGCGGGGATTACAGTTGGTATTATTTTAATTCCGCAGGGAATTGCTTACGCATTGATTGCAGGTTTACCACCAATTTATGGATTGTACACCGCTTTAGTTCCGCAATTAATGTATGCAATATTTGGATCATCTAGACAAGTAGCAATCGGACCTGTAGCAATGGATTCGTTAATTGTAGCTGCAGGTGTTTCAACCTTGGCTTTAGCAGGTTCAGATAGTTATATCGAAATCGCAATTTTATTGGCATTTATGGTTGGGGCTATTCAATTATTAATGGGTGTATTTCGCCTTGGATTTATTGTCAATTTTTTATCAAAACCAGTAATATCCGGTTTTACGTCCGCGGCAGCATTGATTATTGGTTTCAACCAGTTTCGAAATTTATTTGGAGTCGATTTTGAACGAAGCAATCAAATTCAATATGTAATTATTGATGTTTGGAAAAACATCAGCTCATTGAGTATCAGTACAACTGTTATCGGAATTGTAGCAGTAATTATAATCATAATATTGAGAAAAGTAAATAAGAAAATTCCGAATGCACTAATTGTTGTTATATTAGGAATTGTTGCAGTAAAATATTTTGGGAAATCATTTGAAGATGTGGCAATAATCAAAGAGATTCCTTCAGGATTGCCCTCTTTTGGAGTCCCAGAAATAGATATTGATCAGTTAAAAGAACTCATGCCTATTGCTTTGACTTTGGTTTTAATCGGATTTCTAGAAACGATATCAATAGGGAAATCTTTAGAATCTAAACAAGACGAATATAGGATTAGACCAAATCAAGAACTGGTTGCTTTAGGTCTTGGTAACATGGCGGGTTCATTATTTAAAGCATATCCGTCAACATCAAGTTTTTCGCGATCAGCTATCAACCAAGAATCAGGAGCAACCACCGGAATGGCAGCATTGATTTCTGTAGGTATGGTTGTTCTAACACTGTTGTTTTTAACCCCCGTTTTTTACTATTTACCTAAAACAATTTTAGCAGCAATTATTATTGTTGCCGTTTTTGGGTTGGTAAATGTAAAGGAAGCTGTATCTCTATGGAAAACCAATAACTTAGATTTTTGGTTGTTGTTTTCCACATTTGTTGCAACCTTGTTTTTGGGCATTGAATATGGAATTTTTGCCGGAGTTGGTTTGTCAATAATCGTCTTAATATTTAGAACATCAAAGCCGTATATTGCTGTTTTGGGTGCCGTTCCTGATTCAGATTTTTATAAAAATAGTGAACGTTTTTGCAATGTGGTTTTAGAAGAAGATATTTTAGTGATCCGTTTTGATGCACAATTATTTTTTGCCAATTCTAGCTACTTTAGAGACAATTTAGACGAGTTGGCAGCTAAAAAAGGAAAGGCATTAAAATTGATAGTAATAGATGCAGAAAGTATCAACAGAACAGATAGTACAGGTACTGAAATGCTAATGGAGCGGATTAATTACTATAAGAAAAAGGAAATTACATTTTATTTAGCAGGTGTAAAAGGACCCGTTAGAGATGAATTATTTAGAGCAGGAATATTAAATATAATAGATATCAATCACTTTTTTATGAACATTTACACCGCTGTAAAGTATTATAAGACTGGAGATAGAGAACATCAAAAAAAGTATGCTGAGTATATTCATCATACTTACAAATAAAAAGAATAGAATATTATGAGAGTTGAACAAATTTATACCGGATGTTTAGCACAAGGAGCTTATTACATAGAAAGTAATGGCGAAGTAGCAATTATTGACCCTTTAAGAGAGGTTTCTCCGTATATAGAAAGAGCGAATAAAGACCATGCGAATATTAAATATATTTTTGAAACACATTTTCATGCAGACTTTGTAAGTGGGCATGTTACCTTAGCTGACAAAACAAATGCTGTAATTGTATTTGGTCCCAATGCAGAAACACAATTTGATTCGTATGTCGCGAAAGACAATGAAGTTTTTCAAATAGGTGAAGTATCAATCACAGTTTTACACACACCTGGTCACACCATGGAAAGTACCTCTTATTTATTGAAAGATAAAGAAGGAAATGATTACGCACTATTTAGTGGTGACACCTTGTTCTTAGGAGATGTCGGTAGACCAGACTTGGCTCAAAAAGCTGGTGTATTAACTGAAGAAGATTTAGCAGGCTTCTTATTTGATAGCTTACGAACAAAAATAATGACGTTAGAAGATGATGTAATTGTGTATCCTGCCCATGGAGCTGGTTCTGCTTGTGGTAAAAACCTAAGTAAAGAAACGGTTGGTACAATTGGAGAACAAAAGAAAACCAATTATGCCTTAAGAGCAGACATGACCAAAGAAGAATTTATTAAAGAAGTAACTGATGGATTGTTGCCTCCACCTGCTTATTTTCCGCTAAATGTAAAGTTAAATAAAGAAGGATATAAAGATATTGATGAAATTGTTAAAGTTGGAGCAGCACCAATGTCTGTTGAAGACTTTGAAAAAGTAGCCAATGAAACGGATGCATTAATTTTAGATGTACGTCACCAATCAGAATTTATAAATGGATTTATTCCGCGCTCAATTTTTATCGGGATTGACGGTGGGTTTGCTCCCTGGGTCGGCGCTTTAATTAAAGATATTGAGCAACCAATCTTATTGGTAGTTCCAGAAGGAAGAGAAGAAGAAGTAGTGGTAAGACTTTCTCGTGTTGGTTTTGATAATACGTTAGGATATTTAAAAGGAGGTTTTGATGCTTGGAAAGAAGCAGGAAAAGAAATTGATACATTGCGTTCTGTTTCTGCAGAAACATTAGAGGAAGAAATGACCAAAAACAATGTCCCGGTATTTGATCTTCGTAAACCAGGTGAATATGATAGTGAGCATATCGAAAATGTACCAAGTACACCTTTAGATTATATAAATAGTCATATTGAAGAGTTTCCTTCTGAAACAGATTTTTACGTGCATTGTGCTGGTGGATATCGTTCTGTAATAGCTTCTTCAATATTAAAGGCAAGAGGAATTCATAATGTGATTGATGTTGCTGGTGGGTACGGAGCGATTAAAAACACCGGAATTGTAAGAACAGATGTTGCGGTTTGCCCATCAACTTTAAAATAAAACTCATGAAAAAAGTCTTTATTGTTTGTATGTTTATAGGCTTAATTTCTTGCAAAGGTCAAGAAAAGAAAGTAGAAATATTTATAGATCTAAATGTTGAAGAATTCCAAAAAATGATTGGAAAAAAAGGTGCTCAATTAATTGATGTTAGAACACCAAAAGAATATGAAAAAGGGCATTTAAAAGAAGCTTTATTGATCAATTATATGGCAGACAATTTTAAAGACAACGCATTTAAAGGATTGGATAAATCAAAGCCAGTACTCATCTACTGTGCTTCTGGAGGGAGATCTGCTAAATCTGCTAAAATTTATAAAGAAGCAGGGTTTGTTAAAGTATATAATTTAGTTGGCGGTTTTAGAGCATGGAAATCTAAAAATCAAGAAATAGAAAAATAAGATACTATATATTAAAAAACCCGATGCAATGCATCGGGTTTTTTGTTTCTATTTTTGTTTACCAAATACTAGAACTTCAAGGTAACTCCAACTAAGAAGTTTCTTGTTGCTTGTGGATAATACCCTGCACCATCTAAAGTTGTCGTTTCGTTTGGAACAGACCATGTGTCATCATAGGTGTAATAATACCCTCTATCAACATACTCTTTGTTAAAGATGTTATTGATCAGCCCAGTAAATACAATCTCTTTAAAAATACTTTCTGATTTGATTACATAGGTGAAATTTAAGTCAGAAGTAAAGTAACTGCTTAATACATCGTTGTTAGAAACAGCACTTTTAATATTACTCATGTATTGTTTTCCAACATATTTTGATAAGAAAGAAAACTGTATGTTTTCAGACGGAGAAAATACAAAAGCATTTCCAGCAATAATAGACGGAGAAAATGAAATATTTGTTTTTCCAAGATTAGTTAATGCACCATCGATAGAAGAAACCAATCCGTTGTTTTTATTATCACTCAAAGCAATATTTGGCCTCACACTAAATTGATTTGAGATTTTTACATCTGCATCTATTTCTAAACCTAATCTATAACTTTTACCACTTGTAGCTCTTACTGGAGAACCTACGTCATCTATAGCTCCAGTTAATACCAATTGGTTTTTATATTGCATAAAATATACATTGGTATTTAAGGTAACAGATTTGTTTTTTAAACGCCATCCTAACTCATAGTCATTTAGGTTCTCATGCGTTTTAATTCCGTTTTCAAAATCATTTCTATTAGGTTCTTTATTAGCTACTGCAAAAGAGAAATATAAGTGTTGTTGGTCATTTAAAGTATATGTTGCACCAAATTTTGGATTGAAAAAATTAAAGGTTTCATCTACATTAATTGGATCTCTATCAGAAGTCAATCCATTGGTTCTGTAGCTTACTTTTCTGTATTGTAAATCTGCATAAGCGGTTAATTTTTCAGTCAATTTAAAAGTGGCTTTAGAAAACATGCTAAAATCATTTTTTCTAGAATAACTATCGTAATACTGATCTCTAATGTTTGTTGTTGGCGCTAGATCTTCTCCCCAAATTACTTCTCCAAAGTGTTTGTTAGAGTATTCACTATAAGAAAATCCTGAAATAACGTCTAAATCTTCTCCTTTATAATTTGCATTAAAATTAGCAACATAAAATTTGTTGTTTAACCAACGTCTTACAATTACATCACTACCATCTACAATTAAGTTATTATAATCTGAGGCGTCTCTATCACCTTTAAATTGCTCAAAAAAACCTTGACCTTTGGTATAGTTCAATCCAATATTTGTAGACCAATTCTCATTTAACTTTTCATTCCAATGGAATTGATAATGATCTTGTTGATAATCGTCTACCTCATTTTCATAAGTATATGGATTTTGTCTTCTGTTTTCTTCCAATTGAGTAGCGTCAATTCCATACCAAGCTTGGTATGTTCTTTCTTTACCACCAAAAGTGATTGCTTTGATTAAGGTATTGTCATCAACATAAGATGCTTGTAAGAAATACGATTTTAAATTTGTAGATGCTCTGTCAATATATCCATCAGAATAAATTTTAGACAAACGGCCAGAGATTTCTATATGATCATTGATTTTACCAGTGCTAAACTTCACCGTATGTTTTTTGGTGTTGTAAGATCCAATAGACGTAGAGATCTCTGCAAAAGAATTTTCAGAAATAGCATCTGTTAAGATGTTTAAACTCGCTCCAAAAGCAGCAGTTCCGTTCGTTGATGTTCCAACTCCACGTTGCAATTGTAAACTTTGTGTAGAAGAGGCAAAGTCTCCCATGTTTACCCAAAAAGTACCTTGGCTTTCTGCATCGTTATACGGAATACCATTGATAGTTACATTTACACGACTAGCATCTGAACCACGAACATTAATGTAGGTATAACCAACACCAGCACCAGCATCAGAAGAACTTACTACAGAAGGTAAATAGTTTAACAAAATAGGAATGTCTTGTCCTAAATTACGTTTTGCAATTTCTTCTTTTGATAAGTTTGAATGTGTTACAGGCGCGTTTGCTTTTACACGAACCGCAGCAACCAATACTTCATCTAAGACATTGTTTTCTGGTTGTAAATTAAAGTTTACAACCATATTCTGTGTTGTTACAGCTACCGTTTTTGATGCAGTTGCATAACCAATAAAACTTGCTTCAATAATGTAGCTTCCTTTTGTTACATTCAGTTGAAATTTTCCATCAAAATCGGTCGATGTTCCTTTTTTTGAGATTTTAATAAAAACAGATGCACCAGTTAGAGGTTCATTGTTTTCGTCATTGATTTTACCAGAAATAGTAAAAGATTGGGAGTTTGCAAGCATGCTTGCAAACAAGAATAAAAAAATGGTAATTTTTTTCATTTTAAAAAATTTAAAACGAATAAAAAGAGGTAATTATTCTTGAATTATAATTTGAATAATTAGTTTTGAACGTTATTGTAAATGAAAAAGCATCGCTTTTTCTTGTACTCATCAAAAACATCAATAAGATGTTTTCTTAACGTTCGAAATCCCTAAACAGCATTATCTGTTCTAGGTTCATTGGGTATGATCTCAGCCTTGCAGCACCCCTTTATGAGAACGCTGCAAAAGTAGATTAGATTTTTGAAATAGAATATAAAAAAGACAATTAATTTAAAACACTTTTTCAATTGGTGTTTTGTAGTATTTAGTAAAAGAATATGTTTTCTCGGGTCCGTTAATTAATTCTGAGATTTCTATTTCTAAAACTTTACTAATATCTATAAATTTACGTAGACATATTTTAGTACGTCCATTTTCTAACTTGTGATAAGAATTCTGGCTGATATCTAACTTATCTGCCATAAATTCTTGTGTAAAGCCTTTATCGAATCTAATTTTTTTTAACCGTTTTCTAATACTTTCTAATTCAGCAATTGTTGTATTCATAGCTTTTAGGGGGTAATTTCTTTTTTCGTATTAAAATTAATACTTTTTTTTTAATAAATAACTAACGGTTTTCAGGGGTTATTATAGCAAAAAAGACTCACTGAAAACAGTGAGTCTTTTTTGCTATAATTTATAGCTATACGCTATAGGTTTGAGAAATATATGTTTGTAGGTTTGATTGCAGATGAATTGTGTTTCTTCTTTAAACAAAAGAAAACCCAACAATAAATTGTTGGGTTAGAACAAATTCTCTCGCGAAGAATAGACATAAATGTCTTTATGTTCGTAACAAAAATAAGCTATTAATCCTAAAGTCCCCTATGGAAAAAGAATTAAAACAAACGATAGAATTGTTTCTTTCATCAAACAATATTCTATTTAATAAAGAAGAGCTAAACCTACAATTATTAACACATCCATACTTTCCTAGCATAAATGCTATTACAGATTTATTCGATCATTTTAAGATTGAAAATGTAGCTGCAGAATTGCCTAAAGAAGTTTCAATACTTACTGAACTACCAGACTCTTTTTTAGCTCATATAAAAGAAGAAAATAGCGAAAAAATAGTTTTAGTCGTTAAAAAGAACAAAGAGTTAAAATTAGTTTATGACACAAAAACAACAAAATATTTTTCCTACAAAGAGTTTGTTAATTTGTGGACAGGGGTTATTGTTGCTGTAGAGAAAAATGAGAACGATAGTATAAAAAACACAAATAGCACATCTGTATTAAAAAAAGGCGCCATTGCAATATTAGTACTATTGATTATTGGAACCCTAATTTTAAACCCTTTAACTACAACAGGTTTTGTTTATTTAATAGCTTCATTAATTGGTCTGTATGTAAGTGTTTTGCTCGTTCAAAAAGAATTAGGCTTGCATTCTAAAAGTTTGGATAAATTTTGTGAAGCATCAGAAAAGAATAGTTGTGATGATGTATTAAATTCTAAAGGGGCATTGATTTTTAATACTTTTAAACTAAGTGATGTAGGTATTGTCTATTTTTTAGGAATTATTTTTACAATTCTGGCCTTTAGTTTTACGGCTGTTGATACAAACTATTTTCTTATAAGTACGCTAAGTATTTTATCAGTACTGTTCATCCCTTATTCTATTTATTATCAATGGAAGGTTATCAAAAAATGGTGCCCTTTATGTTTGGTGGTTTTAGGAACTTTATTAGTACAAGCTTTCATCTCTTTTAGGGTATTTGATTTTGTTGTTTATTCGAATGAATTATTTCTAACGCTATTTAGTTTTCTGTCTTTAAGTTTCATTTGGGCAGAATTAAAACCAAGTTATAAGAAGGCACAAGAATTTAATGTGTTACAATTAGAGCATTATAAATTTAAGAGAAATACCAGTTTATTTACAACAGCTTTAAAATCTTCTGAGAAGAAGGAGATGACAATTACAGGAATTAACGAAATTGTTTTAGGAAATAAGAATGCAGCCCTAAAAATTGTTTTGGTAACAAACCCTATGTGTTATTTCTGCAAAGAAGCACACCAGGTGTTTCATGATGTGCTAAAGAGTAGAGAAGAGGATATCCAGTTGGTTATTAGGTTTAATATCAATACTTCAAATCAAGAATCTAATCTAAGTTTAGAAATATCTAACCAATTGGTAGACATATATGCTGATAAAGGAGAAAAAGAAACACTACAAGCTTTAGATGAAATATATTCGGATATGGAAGCTAATGACTGGTTGCAGAAATGGAAATCTACCACTTTTTTAAACCACTTGCCAGAATTAGAAAAGGCAAAAGAATGGTGTGTTAGCAACGCTGTTAATTTTACGCCAGCAGTATTTATAAACGGTTATTTATTTCCAAAAGAATATGATAAAAAAGACATTACTTTTTTTATTGATCATTTAATAGAAGAAGAAGTCTAATATTTTTTCGCGAAGAATAGACATAAACTGGGAGTGTCTTAAAATGATCACAGCTTTAATTATTTATAATTTTTTAGTATGAAAAAACAAATTTTAAACTTAGGAAAAGCTTTAAGTAAAGCAGAACAAAAATCAATTAATGGAGGAGCTTTAAAATGCTCAGATCAATGTTCTACAGATAGTCAATGTGGTGCTGGTAATGAGTGTTTTAAAGGCCCTTGTTTAGGTGCGCCAACATGGATGTGTAGAAAAAAAGGAGCCCTTACTGAGGCGTTTTAATACTGTTAATTAGTTGTAATTAAGTAACAGAGAATTTAAATGAAGTTACAAAGATATTTTCTCGCGAAGAATAGACATAAACTGTGAGTGTCTTAAAATGATCACAGCTTTTAATATTTATAAATTTTTTTAATAATGAAAAAACAAATTTTAAACTTAGGTAAGACTTTAAACAAAGCAGAACAAAAAGAAATTAATGGAGGTTTAGGTATTTTCTGTAAACATGATGGTCATTGTGCTCACCTCCCTGAATCTACGTGTAGACAAGGAGTTTGTGACTAATCAATAAAAAAGAGAACTTGTATAGTATACGAGTTCTCTTTTAAGTAAAAAAAACTTCTCGCGAAGAATAGACACAATCCTTGAGTGTCTTTAACTGATCAAGGTTTTTAATATTTTATAATTTTTTTAATAATGAAAAAACAAATTTTAAACTTGGGTAAGGCTTTAAATAAAGCTGAACAAAAACAAATTAATGGAGGGTATGCTCCAGAATGCTATTCAGATGAAGATTGTAATCAAGGTATGAATAATCAAGATTCTTATTGTGATTTATCAAAAGCTCTTTGTGTAGATCCAAATTCTGACCCAGATGACGATAATTTTGGGTGTGATCCAAACCCTAATACAAATCCCTGGGGATTAGGATGTTAAAAGTATTCAAGAAAACGCTTTAAAAAAGAGTTCTTTTGAATTTAAATCAAGAACCAATGTTGGATTAAATTCTAACATTGGTTTTAATACTTAATACTTGCTAATTGAAAAAGTTCCCCTACTATAAACAGACCGAAGCCAAAGATTGTGGTCCAACCTGTATTAAAATGATTGCCAAACATTATGGCAAATTGATCAATACACAACAATTACGTTCTTTAAGTGAAACTACCAGAGAAGGTAGCTCTTTACTTGGATTGAGTGATGCTGTAGAATCTATCGGTTTTAAATCTTTGGGCGTAAAATTAAGTTATACTAAACTAAAAGAAGCGCCCTTACCTTGTATTGTTCATTGGAATAAAAACCATTATGTTGTCGTTTACAAAATTAAAAAAGATGTAATTTATATTTCAGACCCTGGTCATGGATTGATAACCTATACCAAAGAAGAGTTTCTCTCAAGGTGGATTGGGAACAATGCTACAGAAAATACTGAAGAAGGCATCATTTTATTGGTAGAACCAACGCCCTTATTTTACCAATCAGATTTTGATAAAGATGAACCTTTTGGGTTTCGTTTTATTTTTAAATACCTATTCAAATACAAAAGGTTTATAATTCAATTAATAATAGGCTTGCTGGCAGGGAGTTTATTGCAATTAATTTTACCTTTTTTAACGCAAAGTGTTGTTGATGTAGGGATAAAAAATCAAGATTTAAACTTTGTATATTTAGTCTTATTTGCGCAATTATTCTTATTTATAGGTAAAGCTGCATTAGAAATTATTAGAAGTTGGATTCTCTTACATTTAAGTACACGAATTAATATCTCTTTAATATCAGATTTTTTTATCAAACTAATGAAACTACCAATTTCATTTTTTGATGTTCGAATGACAGGAGATTTATTGCAACGTATCAATGATCATAAAAGAATTGAACGAATTTTAACCACTTCTTCATTAACGGTATTATTCTCCTTTTTCAATTTGATCATCTTCAGTTTTGTATTGGGGTATTATAGTTTACAAATTTTCGGTGTTTTTGTAATTGGAAGTATTCTCTATTTTGGATGGGTATTATTCTTCTTTAAAAAACGAAAAGAACTAGATTATAAACGTTTCTCGCAAGTCAGTCAAGAACAAAGTAAGGTGATTGAATTAATCAACGGAATGCAGGAAATAAAACTGCACAATGCAGAAAGACGCATGCGTTGGAATTGGGAATATGTGCAGGCTCGTCTATTTAAAATAGCAACTAAAAGTTTGGCTTTAGAGCAAACGCAAAGTGTAGGATCTAACTTTATCAATGAACTGAAGAATATGTTCATTACTATTTTATCAGCAAAGCTAGTTATAGATGGTCAGATCACAATAGGAATGATGATGGCAATCAGTTACATCGTAGGACAATTAAATGGGCCTATTACGCAACTTATTAATTTTATGCGAGACGTACAAGATGCAAAAATCTCACTAGATAGGTTAGGAGAGATTCATAATAAAGAAGATGAAGAAAAGCCTGAGGACGAAAAGGTAATGAGCATTCCAGAAAATGCAGCTATCAACTTAAACAACATCTCTTTTAGATATACTGGTGGGTTAGAACCAGTATTAAAAGAGTTGACCTTAGAAATTCCGGCAAATAAAATAACAGCGATTGTAGGCGTAAGTGGAAGTGGTAAAACCACATTGATGAAACTGTTATTACGTTTTTATGAAATTGATAAAGGAGAGATTATGGTGAATCAATTCAATTTAAAAAACATTTCACAAAAAGTGTGGAGATCGCAGTGTGGGGTCGTAATGCAAGAAGGTTATATTTTCAATGATACCATTGCCAAAAATATTGCAGTTGGAGCAGATTATGTTGATACAAAAAAATTGGCTCATGCCATTGATGTTGCGAATATTTCTGATTATATAGAAGGTCTTCCATTAGGGTATAATACAAAAATTGGAAGTGAAGGTTCAGGTCTAAGTACTGGTCAAAAACAACGCTTATTAATTGCAAGATCAGTTTATAAAAATCCAAAATTCTTGTTTTTTGATGAAGCGACTAGTGCATTAGATGCAAACAATGAAAAGGTAATTATGGAAAAGTTAAATACTTTTTTTGCTGATAAAACAGCAGTGGTGATTGCACACAGATTGAGCACCGTTAAAAATGCACACCAAATTGTGGTGTTAGACGATGGTAAAATCATTGAAAAAGGGAACCATGAAGAATTGATCGCTTTAAAAGGGAGTTACTATCATTTGGTAAAGAACCAATTAGATTTGGGTAAATAAAAATATTTTTTCGCGGAGAATAGACACAACCCTTGAGTGTCTTTAAATGATCGAGGCTTTAATACAAATTAAATTTTTTAATAATGAAAAAACAAATTTTAAATTTAGGAAGAGCTTTAAACAAAGTAGAACAGAAGAAAATAAAAGGAGGTACTCCACCGCCACCGCCAGGTTTAGGAGGGCCATGCGATTGTTCGGTAAATTATACAACTGTGCCTGGAAGTTCTGAATGTACTTATCCGGGAAGTGACCCTCTTTTTCCACATGGTATTTGCCTTGGAACAGTTCAAAACGGCATGTGTTGTTAACAAACTAGGCAAGTTCAATTTTATGAATTTCTGTCTTTAAATAGAATAGACACACCCCTTGAGTGTCTTAAATTGTTCAAGGTTTTTATATTTTAAAAATTTTTAATGATGAAAAAACAAATTTTGAATTTAGGAAAAGCTTTAAATAAAGTAGAGCAGAAAGAAGTTAATGGAGGAGCAAGCAGAGGTTTTATCTGTAATGCAGATGGACCTATTGTAGTATGTAGATTTAAGTCTCAATGTACTTTAGGGCCTAATGGATGGTATTGCGCTTAAAAAAAGTTGTGAGATTACTTCTTTTATGCAATCTCACTCTTTTTAAAATCAGAAAATAATGAATTTGAAAAATGTTTTATGCCAAATGATATAGAAATACGTAGTGAAGAGGTGCAAGAGATATTGAGTTATGTTCCGAATTGGATGATTCGATGGGGCAATACTTTGCTATTTTTTTTGCTCGTAATGTTGTTGTTTATTACTTGGTTTGTAAAGTATCCAGATGTGATAACAACGGAAGTAGTGATTACAACTACATTTCCTCCAGAAAAATTATATGCAAGAACAAATGGACAATTAGAAATTATTTTAAAGAAAGATGGAGACGCTGTAAATAAGAAAGAAACAATTGCTGTAATTGAAAATAGTGCGAATTATAAAGATGTTTTTTTATTAAAAAGTATTTTAGATACTCTTCAAATAGATTTCACTAATTTTTCATTTCCTGTAAACAGTCTTCCTCCATTAGATTTGGGTGATATCTCGAACAGTTATGCAAGTTTTGAAAATAAGTATTCAGAATACTTTTTAAATAAAAAACTGAATCCATATAAGAACGAAGCCTTTGCAAATCAATTTTCTTTAGTTGAAGCAAAAGGAAGATTGCAAATATTACAATCTCAAAAAGAATTGAATTTAAAAGAGTTGTCTTTTAAAGAAAAAGATTCAAAACGTCAAAAAACACTTTTTGAAAAAGGGGTTATTTCTGCAAAGGAATATGAACAAAAACAAATAGAATTTTTTCAGTCAAAGAAATCCTATAAGAGTTTAGAATCATCCATCTCACAAATACGCGAATTGATTACCAACTCACAAAAGAACTTGAAAGGAACTAAAATTGAAAAAACTCAAAAGGAAACTCAATTATTAAAAAGTGCGATACAATCTTATTATCAATTGAAGAATTCAATAAAAGAATGGGAGAAGCAATATGTTGTAAAAAGTTCCATCAAAGGAAAAGTTTCTTTTTTATCCTTTTGGAGTAGAAATCAAACCGTGAAAAATGGAGATTTAATTTTTACAATCATTCCCACCATGAATACTTCTTTTATAGGTAAAATTACTGCCCCAGCAGCAAACTCAGGAAAAATAAAGAAAGAGCAAAGAGTTCAAATAAGACTAGCAAATTACCCGTCAGACGAGTTTGGAGAAATCAATGGAAGGATAAAAAAGATTTCTGTGACTCCAGACGAAAATGGTAGCTATTTGATTGATGTAAAACTTCCAAATGAGTTGGTGACGACCTATGATAAAAAGATTGTTTTTAAACAAGAAATGAGAGGAGTAGCTGAAATTGTAACTGAAGATTTACGATTGATAGAACGTTTCTTTTACCAACTTAAAAACATTCTCAACTAAAAATATTTTCTCACGAAGAATAGACACACTCCTTGAGTGTCTTTAAAAGGTCAAGGCTTTAATACATTTTAACTTTTTTAATGATGAAAAAACAAATTTTAAACTTAGGTAAAGCATTAAGCAAAGCAGAACAAAAATTAGTTAACGGAGGTAGTAATGGATTAGTTTGCTGTGCGACGTGCCCTGATGGTACTTGTAATAGTTGGGCTATAAGCTTAAGAGCTTGTACTTTCACTCCTCAAGGTGAATGTAATTAATCTAAAGAAAATTATGGCAATTCATATTGTATGTGAATTGTCATTTTAAAAAGATAAACAAAGTACTAAAATGATTTCTCGCGAAGAATAGACACACTCCTTGAGTGTCTTTAAAAGGTCAAGGCTTTAATACATTTTAATTTTTTTAATGATGAAAAAACAAATTTTAAACTTAGGTAAAGCATTAAGCAAAGCAGAACAAAAAAATATCAGTGGAGGTGATCCAATTGTTCCTATATACTGGGATGAACATTGTGCTCAACAAGGAGAGACTGGGAGCATGGCAGAATGTCCATGTACAAGTGACTCGAATTGTATAAATATGTCTGTTTCAGATGGTAATGGTGGGGCTACAATGAGATCTGGAACTTGTGTTTCAGGTACTTGTGTTGCTCCTTGATAATATAGAGTAATGTTATAGGGTATGGATACGAAGTGTTATTCATGCCCTTTTTTAATCCAATCCAGGTTTTTTACGCAATGTTTTCTTAGCAGAGTTTTTCTTTTTGTTGTCAGTATTTCTTTGAATTGAAGATCTACTGGGTTTGGTGGCTCTTCTAATCTTTTGACGTTTAAGTGCATCTGAGATGATTTCTATAAAACGTTTAATCGCCAATTCTTTGTTTTTATGTTGGCTTCTACTTTCATCACAAAAAAGGATAAGAATTCCGTCATTGTTAATTCTATTTGAGAGTTTGTCTTTTAGTGTTTCTTTTTGGTTGAATGAAAGGTGTTGAGAGTTGATAACATCAAAAGTCAATTCTATTTTTGAAGAAACCTTATTTACATGTTGGCCACCAGCTCCAGAACTTCTAATGGCTTTAAAATGCAGCTCTTTAATAAGGTTTTCTTTGTTCATTATCAGTTAGTTTAAAGATTCTGAGAATGAACTTAAGTTTTTGCTGCTTTTAATCAACGCATCAATTGCTTTGATAGCAGTATTTAAACGTGTTTCTTTATTTCCTTGTAGTAAAATATAAGGTCTATGATACTTCTTTAATGCGTTTTCAAAAGCCTTGAACATTTCTATTCGCAACTCAGGTCTATCGCGTAAATCATCTTCTTCCCAAGGCGTATCTATGTAGGTTAAGAAATACAAATCGTATGAATTGTTAATTGCAGCTTCATCTAATTTTGGGTCTACAAAACCACCATAATATTCCTCTGAATATACTTTGGTTTCTAATAAGTCGGTATCACAAATCAATACTTTGTCTGCTTTTTTTGCCAACCTGTTTTCTATTTCCATTTGCCCAGTTGCAATAGGAAGAATATCTGAATTTTCGCAAGTTTTACGCTCGTTGTTCCATTTTTTCTGCAAGTATTCACGCGCAAATTCTGGAGCCCAAACTGTATTGTAATGGCGTGCTAATTGTCTAGATAAAGTTGTCTTTCCAGTTGATTCCGGGCCAAATAAAACAACTTTTATAAGGTTTGCTGCTTGTTGTCTAAGTTCTTTTTCCATGCTAAATAACCAAATATTGCGATAAAAGTAAATCCTAAGTATTGAAAACTTGTAAAGGTAAATCCTTTATAGAAATACAAAGGTACAGAAATGATATTTCCAACAATCCAAAACAACCAATTTTCAATTTTACGTTTTGCCATTAGCCACATTCCTACAAAGAAAATAGCTGTAGTAATTGTGTCTATATATGCAACCCAACTTGTCCATTTGTCAAAAAAATTATAGACAACAAATACAAAAGCTAAGGTGCTAAAGAATATGACTATTGAAATATATTTTTCTTTTTTTGTAACAGTAGATATTGGGGTAACATGAGAGTCATCAACCTTTCTAGTCCAAATATACCAACCATAAATACTCATAATAAAGTAATATCCGTTAATCATCATATCACCTAATAGCTCCCATTTTAAAAGCAGGTATACAAAAATAGAGGTACTGATCATTCCGGTTGGAAAAACCCATATTTTATTTTGCTTTGAATACCAAACGGATAAAAACCCGAAAATTACGGCAACAATCTCTAAAACAATTTCTATGGTTGAATATACTGAGTATTGACCAAAGAGAAAATCAAAAATTTGGTTCATAGTTGCTACGGTCAGATTTGACTATTTTTAAGTTGATAACGGTATTGTCTTGATTTTCGAAAGACGTTTTAATCTCTTTTGTTAAGAAAGGCATTAAGGCATCATAATCTCCATAAATTTGAGTGCTCATCGGATTTTCTAACACAGTAAAATCTGACGCTCTCAATTTTTTTATAAATGCAATAATATGCTCTTCAAAATCATTTTGAAGCGGTAATAAGGTAAGTTCAATAGATATTTTCATTAGAAAAATTTGAAATGCAAAAGTACTTATTGTTTTTTCAAATTTTCAAAAAGCGATACATCATTTTCAAATGCTGTACCAATTACAACCATGTCTGCTCCAGATTTAAAAGCCATATTTAATTGTTGTTTGGTTTTAATTCCGCCACCAACAATAAGCGGAATAGTAAGATGAGTTTTTAGTGTTTCAATAATAATTGAGTCTGCAGGCACTACAGCTCCAGAACCAGCTTCTAGGTAGATGAGTTTTTTACCAGAATATTCTCCTGCCAATGCAGTGTCTACAATGATGTTTATTGCTGTTTGCGGAATCGGTTTTGTCTTACTAACACGTTGTACAGCAGTTTCTTTTTGTCCATCAATTAAAAGATAGCCTGTCGGAATAATCTCTAAGTTTGAATCTTTTAGAAACGGAACTGCTTTTATTTGTTGTTCAATCAAGTATTCTGGATTTCTACCAGAAATCAAACTTAAAAATAAAATTCCATCTGCTTTATCTGTAATTTGAGTTACATCACCAGGAAATAATACAATTGGTAACTGCGTTACTTTTTTAATTTCAGAAACAACTTTTTGAGTTAGGTTGTTTTGATCAGTACTTCCACCAACAAAAATATGTGTAGCAATAGATTGATGCACTTTCTCAATAAACGAAGGAATGTGTTGAACATCCATTTTTTCGGGATCAATCAAAACAGCTAAGAGCTTTCTTTGTTGTTGTTTTGCCAATAAGATGTTATGGTAAATGTTCATTAAGAATGATCAATAAGTTCTCGACTTTAGTTTATCTTGAGCGTGGTCGAAAGACTCGAACAGACATAAATTATGTATTTTTTACTTTTATACTCAGCAACTCTGAACCTTTGTCACTTTGTGATTTTTTTTAATAAGCATAAACACAGGTAAAACCATCAAATTCTGTGAAGTGTACTTGGTATGTGGTTCTAATCCCATCATAATTAATGCTTCCAGTCGTTTTTTCATCCGCAAAGCGAAAATCTTCGATGTAAATATTTTCTAGGAAAAGCAATTTTTTCTTTCCATAGATTTTATACAAGGATTCTTTGGCTCCCCAAACAATGGTTAATTTACTAACCAAGGCAGCATGATTTGCAATCGTTTTGTATTCTTGAAAAGGAGTGAATTTATGTGCAATCTTTACAATCTTATCACGTTGCATTTCAATGTCGATTCCAACCGGAACGTCATCAGAAATAATAATTCCAGAATAGGTAAAAGAATGAGTAATAGAGATGTGTTTTCCGTTTTTTAAATGCGGTTTCCCAAATTCATCATACAATAAATCATTATCAACCAAACCGACTTCTTTTAATAAATGTCTCACACTCAGAAATCCACGTTGGTGCAATTCAGATTTCATGCGATCAACTCTTTTTTGATTGCTTTCTGTTAAATCAATCCCAAAAGATAATTCTTCAAAAGATTCTGAAATCTTCCAAATCAATACTTTAGTGGTTTTATTAACAGTTATCGTCTTGTAAAGTGGCATATTTTTTAAAAGTTATTCCGTAACTTTGCAGCTCGAAATTAAGATTATAACAAATATACAAATAAATATGAGCACAAATACAGCTACATACGTTCCGTTTAAAGTTAAAGATATTTCTTTAGCTGACTGGGGAAGAAAAGAAATTGAATTGGCAGAAGCAGAAATGCCTGGATTAATGTCTTTAAGAGAAGAATATAAAAATACGCAACCTTTAAAAGGAGCAAGAATTGCAGGATGTTTACACATGACAATTCAGACGGCTGTTTTAATTGAAACTTTGCAAGCGTTAGGTGCTGAAGTTACTTGGAGTTCTTGTAATATTTTTTCTACACAAGATCAAGCTGCTGCAGCAATTGCTGCAACAGGAGTTCCTGTTTTTGCTTGGAAAGGATTATCTGATGAAGAATTTGATTGGTGTATTGATCAAACTAT
>Ga0105356_10002025_pt1 | contig 20279 bp, 17 predicted proteins | sample GOMGulsemesocosm_3_FD_83502 | JGI IMG/M metagenome (GOLD analysis project Ga0105356, IMG submission 83502) | Methane-oxidizing microbial communities from mesocosms in the Gulf of Mexico - GOM9D Gulf of Mexico | ecosystem: Environmental > Aquatic > Marine > Cold seeps | place: Gulf of Mexico... | reverse complement strand
AGCATCGTGGATTTGTCTGGATTGTCAACGACCTCTTCAACTTCATCAGTTTCTTCTATAAGGTCATCATAAGCATCAGAATAGTTTATTGGGCGGTTACCAATACGTCTTGAATAGAATAATCGACCCTTGCTAAAGAGGTTGACCCCTTCTTTAAAAAACTGACGTTGTTCGTCAAAGCGTTGTTCGAAAGGACTTAAATTTAATTCTACCTTATCAAAAGCTGCCTGACTAAAATCAGGGATTAGCGTAGCATCTAACGTAAAACTTTCGGTTATCCCATATTTAACATCCAAACCTATACTATAGGCCTCGTCTGAGCTTCCACTTTTGGAAACAGAAGTTGCTGATGAAAATGGATAAAAACTCAATCGGGTAGGTGGTGTAATATTATTAAGGCCTTTGAGCTCACCATGGTACAAACTCTGACTTCCTTGAGATCTGTCAATTGGATTCCAGCTAAAATCTAAATTATCTTTTCTTATCTTTCTGTTAAACTGTATGCCCCATATGGCGTCTTCTCTATTTGAAAACCGCAGTGCAGCATATGGAATTTTCATCTCGACGATCCAACCGTCATCTACCTGTTTCACAGCAGAATCCCAAACAGCATTCCAACCTCTATCACCACCAGGTCCTGGTCCTCTTCGTCTCCCATCGGGAGCTCCGATAATATCAACCTGTGTTCCAGAACTCAGCACATAAAATTTTATATCGTTTTGAGCATCATTATTCGGATTGAAAGTCACACCAAAATAATCTGCCTGTCCAAATTCATCTCTACTCGAAAAAGCTTTCATGATATTTGTTGGGTCGTCATAAAGATAAGCAGATACAAAAATGGCATTATCAGTATAGGTCATCTTTACCACTGTATTTTGATGAGCCTCAGGTTTAACCCCCATTTCAGGGTCATACTGAACAAAATCAGAGGCCTCTTCAACATTCAGCCAGGCTTGATCATTTAGGACACCATCAATTTTTGGTGAGATCTCGGTTTTCGTAATATGTAGTGCTTTTTTTTCTTGCGCTCTAGATATAAAAACAGAACAGCATATGAATAAAAAATAAAGATTTCTTTTCATTTTTGAGATGATGGTTATTTAGTAATGTGTACTTAATACAAATTGTAGAAAGTCTCGCAAAATTACAGTTACTAAACTCTGAATTTTCCCAAGCAAATGTTAAAAATCTAAGATAAATGTTAATACCTGTTTCCTGAGTTTGGAATGGTCGATGAGATTGGGCTTATATAGAGATAGAAAAAGGTCTACAACAGTTCCCGTCGTAGACCTTTTAATATCATTTTTGTTTTTTATGTCAATACGTTTAGATGTTGTTTTTCTTAAAAAGACCTTTAACATTATTGAAGTCGATATAATAAACTAGGCGTAATGAAAAGGTGTGTTCTATAGGCTGATCAAATAAGGAACTTAAACTATCAAAGTAGGTATCTACTGAATCGGAGTTAAAATTAAATAGCGAATTTCTATATAATGCCGTTAACTGACTTCCAGGAGCAAACTGCCAAGAATATCTGAAATCGAGGTTCCAGGTGTTAAAGTTTACATTGGGATCATAGCCCAAATTCGTTAGGTTATGCCCTGCATTAGTATTTAATGAACCGTCCGTCATCAAGGAAAATAAATCTTCATTATAAGTTACTGTCGACCAGTAGTTTCTAAAGGTTAGTCCTAAAGAATGGAAGGAGTTAAAGTTATAGTTTCCAGAAATACTATTCTCTATAGTACGTTGTTTACGTTCTCCAAAAACAATATCATCGCCAATGGTAGTGACATACCCACGACCACCTCGAGCTTTTTCATATTCTAAGGAATAGCTCAAAATAAATTTATCGCCTATGCGTAATCTCGGATCCAGGCCAAAGAAGTGCTCAGAAAAATCACGTTCACTATCGGCCAAGGTCGCAACGCCAGTATATCCCATGATTGAAAAGGGCTTAGCGCGATTTGTACCGCCCCAAACGACACCATTAAGATTATTCTTGTATATAAAAAATCGTCCTTCAGTTCTGGGTTCAAAGTAATCGTATTGGCTACCAATTTGAGCATTTAAATTACCACCAATATGCCATAGTTTTTTAGATTGAAGATTCCAGTTTAACCCAATATTATTTCCAGTATAGGTACTCGGCTTATAAAGCCTATTATAGGAAGCATTAAAACGAACATCAATACGGTTGAAGTTTTTGGTGGGTTCAAAAATCCTATAAGATGCTCTCGCCTGAATATTATTGTAGTTATTTCTAAATAAAATACCCATATCATTAATGTCGTACTTCTTGTCGGCAAAGCTATGCCCAATACTATAGCGATAATTTCCACTGATTTTAGCAAGCCTAATTCTAGAGCTGAATCCATTTTTACTGCCATCAGGAAGGTTGATTAGGCTCATTTTTGCCTCACCACTAATATTGTATTTATTGGCCTTATTCGAGAGGTCAAATAATGCTCCGGTAACATTAGCATCTCTAAAATGACCACTTCGTGTGACGTTAGTATTAATTAAACTTACAGATGAATTTCCATTAAATTGTTTGTCTACAATGAGAATATTGTAGTTCGCTAAGGGTTCAACAACCTCTCTTCGAGAACTGTTAGTTAAATTGTTTTTAATTGTGGCTTCAGTCCTTTCGGTAATCGCATTGAAGATTCCAATGCCCAAGCCGTTTTTTGTACGTCCTGAAACTTTAACTGCATTTAGCATTTTTACTTTTCCAGGGAGATCTGTGATTTCTTCATTGGCGTTTAATTCAGGAAAACCCGTTGGTGAGTTCCCTATACGTCTAGAATAAAATAAATCACCTTTATTAAAAAGATCAACACCTTCCTTAAAAAATTGTCGTTGCTCCGAAAATTCTTGTTCAAAAGGGCCGAGATTTAATTCGACATTGTCGAAACCAGCCTGACTGAAATCCGGAATAAGTGTGGCATCCAGAGTGAAATTTTCTGTAATCCCATATTTTATATCTAAACCAAGGCTATAATCCCCCATAGATTCTCCATCAAAAGAGCGTGAAATGGTGGAGGCAAAAGGATATAAACTCAATCGTGTAGGAGGCTCAATATTTTTAATATTTCTTATTTCACCGTGATATAAGCCAATTCTACCTTTTGTTTTATCAATAGGATTCCATACATATTGTGTTTCGTTATTTCTAAACCTTCGGTGAAATTGAATCCCCCAGGTTTGTACATCTTCATTTGAAAAACGCAGTGCTGAATATGGGATCTTAATCTCTACGATCCATCCATCATCTACAATTTTAACGGCGGAGTCCCACACAGCATTCCAGCCCCAATCTTCATTACCGTCAGAGGTTGCAACGGCGTCGGCCTGGGTTCCCGTACTAAACACCAAAAACTCAGTGTCGTTTTGAGCATCATTATTAGGGTTGATAGCAATCAGGAAAAAATCGGATTGTCCAAAATTATCCCGACTCGTCAATTGCTTCATGATATTATCCGGGTTATCATGTAAATAGGCTGCAAAATATACAGCATTATTATCGTAGGTTACTTTTACAGTTGTCTTTTGGTGGTCTTCTTCAGGAGTACCCATTGCAGGTCGAAATTGTACAAATTCGCCAGCTTCTTCAGCGTCTACCCATGCCTCGTCATCTAAGACTGCATCAATTTTAGGAGAGGTCGTTGCTCTTTTAAGATCTAGAAATTTTTTCTCTTGGGCCGTTGTGCTTAAAATAAAGCATGCCATAAAGATTAGGCATATTAAATTTTTCATGATGTGATTAGTTTTTTGATTGATGATTCCTTTAACAAGGACTGATGTTTTTTTTGATTGTTACATTTTTACAAAATTACGTTTAGAAAACCTTGAAATTTCATAAGCAAACGTTAAATGCAGCCTGAGATTGTTAAGTAAATGGTAAGAAAATCTTAAAATTTGCGACAAATCTTTTTTTTTATAATTTTATAGTGATGATAGAAGATTTAAAAACTGCAATTTTTGCGGGAGGGTGCTTTTGGTGTACTGAAGCTGTTTTTAATAGAATTAAAGGAGTGGAGACCGTTGTTTCCGGATATACTGGCGGATTTATTAAAAACCCGGCTTATAGAGAAGTGTGCTCAGGGAGAACAGGCCATGCCGAAGGCATTAAAATAGCTTATAATTCTGATGAAGTGTCTTATGAAGCCTTATTAGAAGTGTTTTTTGCCACTCATGATCCAACAACCTTGAATAGACAAGCTAATGATGTGGGAACACAATACCGTTCCGCAATATTTTATACGGATACCGACCAAAAAACCAGGGCTGAAGCATATATAATATTATTGTCAGAGGAAAGTGTTTTTAGTGAGCCTATTGTTACAGAAATAACTAAATTTGAAGTGTTCTATGAAGCCGGAGATGATCATAAGGATTACTACAATAATAACAGCGACCAGCCTTATTGTCAATTCATGATTAGTCCGAAATTGAAAAAGCTTCAACAATATTATAGTGATAAATTAAAAAAATAAGATGTCGAGTAAAGAATTTGAAGAGCAACATTTAAAAGCCTTAACAGATGTGAAGGAGAACTATGCTTCTATAATTAAGGAGATTGGAGAAGATACCAAACGCGACGGTTTGGTAAAAACTCCCGAAAGAGCAGCTAAGGCGATGCAGTTTCTAACTCAGGGTTATGATCAAGATGCCACAGAAATTCTAAAAAGCGCCATGTTTAAGGAGACTTATGATGAGATGGTGATCGTTAAGGATATCGAACTCTATTCCTTATGTGAGCATCATTTATTACCATTTTTTGGGAAGGCTCATATTGCTTATATTCCCAATGGACATATTGTAGGCTTAAGTAAGTTACCGCGGATCGTAGACGTATTTGCTCGTAGATTACAAGTTCAAGAGCGTTTGACAGAACAAATTTTAGATTGTATTAACGAGACTTTAAATCCACAGGGTGTTGCCGTTGTAATTGAGGCTTCTCATATGTGTATGATGATGCGTGGCGTTCAAAAGCAAAATTCGGTGACCACCACATCGGGTTTTAGAGGTGCTTTTAAAAATTTGGAAACACGTACTGAGTTTTTGAAGTTAATTAGTGCCAAACTATCATAATAATTATAGTCTGTCTTTTGTTATAGTCTTATAAAACAGGTCATATGAATTTTGACAACACTAATAAATACAAGATTTTAGCCTATAGCTTGGTTTTTGATGGTATGGGATATGTGTCCTTTATTTTTCCTCTTTTTGATATTGTATGGGCACCAGCAGCTGGATATTTAATGACCAAATTATATAAAGGGAAATCAGGTAAAATAGCCGGAATCATTGCTTTTATTGAGGAAGCTTTGCCTCTTATGGATGTCATTCCAACATTTACCTTGATGTGGCTCTATACTTTTGTATTCCAATCGAAAACAATAGCTAAAGAATTAGAGCAGTAGAATTATTTAGTTTTAATCGCCGTGATAGCCTAGGTTAAAAGAAGCAGCTCGACCATTTTTTGCAAAAAGATCGAGCTGCTCTTGAAAGTTAAAAAAGCTGTTTTGAAACATTATAAAACATAAGACATTCCAATGCTTATGTTTCTTCCCATATTAGAGATATTGTTTGCTTTTAAACGAGATAAATGATTTGTATACACCTTGTCAGCTAAGTTGGTTCCAGAGATACTAATATTTAAAATCTTCTGAAAAAGCTTTAGGTCGCCACCAAAACCAGCACTTAATAAACTATAATTGTCTGTGGCGGTTTCAAAGGCATTAGTATTGTTTTGTTTGAAAGTATGACTCAGCGTTGTAAAGGCATAGGCGTTTTTCAACCATTTATTTTCAAACTGAATTCTTAAGGTATTATTGAGTTTCTTAGCAGGAATTAAGGGCAAATAGCTGCCATTACCTTGCTTCCCAGTAACAGTTTCAAAACTGCTCTCCAAATGTAGCCAGTCCATCGGATGTGGGTGAATATGAATCCCAAATTCACCACCGTATAATTTGGCTTTGCTTTGTAAGTATTCAAACACAGGTGTGGAATCCATGCTATCTCCGTTTGGGGAGAGGAATATATAATTATCTATGCTGTTATAAAAAGCATTGGCAAATAGCTCAAGGTGTTCATTTTTAAATTCCAAGGCCAAATCGAACTGTAAATTCTGCTCGTATTTGAGGTTTTCATTTCCTATTTCAAAACGATTGGTACCTTCATGAGTACCGTAAGAGGTAAGTTCTGCTAAATTAGGAGCCCTAAACCCAGAAGCTATATTAATCCTGCTTACAATATTTGAAAATAAATCTGTCTTTAGTCCGATAGCACTATTAAAACTGTTAAAACTTTTTTGAATACCATCATTTACAGAGATACTTCTATGGTCGAATCGGGCGCCAAGTTGTAAATCTACAGTTTCAAAATGAATATGAGAGGTTGCCAGTGCTCCAAAGTCATTTGTGGTCGCATCAGGAATGAGTTGTTCTTCGCCATAATTTCTGTTGTTTTGACTCATCCCTTGAATACCAACGATAGTTTCAAATCTCCCCAGCTTAGCGAGGTTGTATTTTACATCGTAATTAAAGGTTTTTAATTTCATTTGTAAAGCTGCTTCTTCATGATCGGATTCCAAATCTGATGCGGTCTCTTCATGCTCATCATGATCGTCATGCTCTTCTTCAAATTCTTTTCTATGATTATAGGTATAGCCAAAATTGAAATCTAAACTAGAGTCATCGAGAAATAAGGTGGATTTGGAGCTAAAAATGTGATTCGTTATATTTTGATTGGGTAATAAAGGCGTTTTATTGGTATTTTGGTCTCCAATAGATTCAGGAATTCCCAACTGTGACGCATTTACATTATATCTAAATGCGGTTTTAAAGACACTGGATTGATAACCAATTGCAGCCTTAAAATCCTGTTCCTTAAATCTTGTGTTTGTGACCCTAATATCCTCGGTTTTATAATCCGCATGTTCTGCCAGGCTCCCTCTAAAAATAAACTTAAATGTATCTGTCGAAGACTTAAATCCAGCCTGTGTTGATTGGCCTTGTGTATTTGTGAAATAGTTGTAATTAATATCTCCTGCAGAGGTGTTTTGTTTCGCAAATTTCTCGGGATTAATATATAATACACCTCCCAAGGCATCACTACCATAGAGTAGGGAAGCAGGTCCTTTAATCACTTCAATACTTTCGATGCCACTGGCATTGACTCCAAGACCATGTTCGTCACCAAATTGCTGGTTTTCAAGTCTGATACCTTGGGTGTATACCAGAACTCGATTACTACTCAAGCCTCTAATTACAGGTTTTCCTATGCTTAGTCCTGTCGAGATGCTTTCTACACCTGCAATCGCGGTAATTCCTTCTGAAAGTGTAGCACTGCCATTGGCATTGAGATCTTTAATGCTTCTTTGCTCAACTTTCATCACATTATCTCTCTGTAATTTATGAAATGGAGTAGATAAAATTACGGCATCCATCTCAATTGCTGATGGATTTAGTGCGATGCTTAGCTCTTGTGATAATGGAATTGTTATAGTCGTTGCAAAGGATTCATAACCTATGATTGAATACGTGATATTATGAGTTCCCTTAGGGATATTTGTTATTATAAAGCTGCCATTTTCATCAGAAACAGTACCTTTTTCGAGATTTGGTAAATAGATGTTTGCAAAAATTAAAGGCGTATTGTTATCTCTGTCTGTAATGTTTCCTTTAATTGTATGTTGTGCGTATATAGAATTTGTAATTACTAGATATAGTAACCCGTAAATTAGTTTTTTCATTGGTGTTAAGATTTAGTTTAATGTATAGAGAAGCTAAGCTCTCATATTTATTGAATTAAACTAAAGCAGGTGGGCCACGAAGGGAAAAGGAAAAGCGTTGAAATTTACTAATAGATTGGTACTGTGACGCAATGATATTTGAGCTGATTTTTGGATCAATTACATCAGTACTGTTATTAGCAAATGATATTTGTGGGTTAAAATTGAATTTATAGAACTCACAGTCTAAATCGAAGGCATGGAAATGTGATTTCTGTGGTGTTGAACACACCTCGTGTTTATGGTTTTCAAAAACATGAGTGAATTTCACAATAGAAGGCGCAATAAATGAGCAAATCAATAAGAGGATGATTGCTTTATACATGATATGTGCCTTAGGGGTATTCATTAATCGTTAAGAAGACGTTTTAGGCCAAGGCGTCTCAGCATTTTCTTTTCAAAATTCCAGAAAAAACGGTGCTGACCAAAAAGCCATCCAAAAAGAACGAGTAGAATTTGATACATAATAAACAATAGTATTATTCTCAAAGCCCAATAGCCATAGATACTAAAGGAAGATGGCGTAATATTTAAAAAGTTTAAAATGGGTTTTCCTATATATGAAGCGGTTGATCCAGTAACTGCAAACACCAAAAATATGATGGCTATTTGCCAATTAGAAGATATTCCCCAACGTTGTTTAAGTTTTTGCATAATTATAATTTGCTGGGCAAATATACTATGTCATTTTATATTCTGGGTATAAATCCTGTTAATTGTTGCTTATAATGGAGCTGAAAATAGATGAAATAATAATATAACTTATAATTCACCTCATATCCATAGTCGATAAAACGACTATAGTCGATTTGCATTTCGTATAAATTAGGATTGTAGCGTTGGGGTTGCATTACTCGATTATTCCATTCTGAAACATATATGGCATTGCGACTTTCTAAAAATGATTGGGAATAATAGCCTTCGGGTTTAACTCTACCCATCATCCAGCTATTAAAGCCTGGTTCAATAATTAGAATTTCATACTCTAGTTCATCATTTGCAATGCGTACCGTATCTTGCTTTGTGTCGATTTCATTGCTTGTTGATACTCCTGTATTATGAGTTGTTTTACAACTGACAATCCCAAAACACAGGATCAGAATAAAAATTACATTTTTCACGAGTCTAATTTTTATTAAAGTTACAAAAATCGTTCCATACCTCTTTTCTAAAGACGCAATTTAACAAAAGAATATGGAAGGGCTTTAGTTCTTTTTAAGAGTATATATCCCTATGGAGGTTGAGGACTATTGGATTCGGATTCATAATAAAGCCAGGTGAATTTGGAGTGTATGCATAAAAAAAGTCCCGACAGCGAGGTCAGGACTTAAATAATATGGATTAATTATCAGCGACTTATTTTAAGATGCTAATAATTTGAGTAGCTAATTCAGTACCAATTCTATCTTGAGCTTCATTGGTAGCAGCTCCTGTATGTGGAGTTAATGATAAAGCAGGATTCATTAATAATTGGATCTCTGGTTTAGGTTCTTTTTCAAAAACATCTAAAGCAGCTCTTGCAACTTTACCCTTTGAAATTGATTCAATCAAAGCAATTTCATCAATAACACCACCACGAGCGGCATTGACCAAAATAACGCCGTCTTTCATCATTTCAAACTCTTTAGTTCCGATGACATATTCATCCTGTGCCGGAACATGAAGTGTAATAAAATCTGATTGCTTTAAAACCTCTTCCTTAGAAATTGTTTCAATATTAAAATTCACCTTTTGACCATCAAAAAAGCTCAATTCTAGATTGGCTTTATCAATAAATGGATCGTAGGCAATAACATTCATTCCCGCACCAATAGCAACCTTAGCTGTGGCTTGACCTATACGTCCAAAACCAAATACACCAATGGTTTTCCCTCTTAATTCGGTACCCTTAGCATAAGCCTTCTTTAAATCTTTAAACTTAGAGTCTCCTTCTAGTGGCATGTCTCTATTGGCATTATGCAAATAACGTGCTAGACCAAAAAGATGTGCAAAAACCAATTCTGCAACCGAATGTGATGAAGCAGCAGGCGTATTGATAACACTGAGTCCTTTTTCACGAGCGTATTCTACGTCAATATTGTCCATTCCAACACCACCACGTCCAATAATTTTTAGGCCTGGGCATGCATCAATAAGATCTTTTCTAACGGTAGTTGCACTTCTAACAAGAATGACATTAATGTCATTTTCGTTAATGTAAGTTATCAATTGCTCTTGAGCAACTGTGGTCGTGCTTACTGCAAATCCAGCGTTCTCTAATTCGTTAATTCCACTTTGTGAAATTCCATCGTTTGCTAAAACTTTCATTATAATATTGTTTTTATTATGCTTTGGTTTCTAATTCACTCATTACTTCCACTAATACTTGAACACTTTCTAGAGGTAATGCATTATATATCGATGCTCTATAACCACCAACACTTCTATGACCATTTAAACTGTCAATACCTGCTTCCTTAAGCATGGTGTCAAAAGTTTCTTTTAAATCGTCATTCACTAAATTGAAAGTTGCGTTCATATTTGAACGGTCTTCTTTTGATGCAAATCCTTTAAATAATGGATTTAAATCTATTTCTGAATATATTAATCGGGCTTTTAAATCATTAACCTTCTCAATTGCTGGAATTCCACCGAGGTCTTTTAACCATTCTAAGGTTAGCATCGAGGTATATACAGCAAAAACAGGAGGAGTGTTAAACATACTACTCTTACTAAGATGAACTTTATAATCCATCATCGAAGGAATATGACGAGATACTTTTCCTAAAATCTCTTCCTTAATCACCACGAGTGTTGTTCCTGCAGCGCCCATATTTTTTTGAGCACCAGCATAAATTAAATCAAATTGACTATAGTCTATTTGACGGGAAAATATATCACTACTCATATCACAAACCATAGGGATAGGACACTCAGGAAATTCCTTCATTTGTGTTCCAAAAATCGTATTGTTTGAGGTACAGTGAAAATAATCGTAATCCGCTGGGATATCATATCCTTTTGGGATATAATTATAGTTTGCATTTTTTGAAGAGCCAACTTCATAAATATCATCAAAGATCTTAGCTTCTTTAATGGCTTTATTACTCCAAGAACCTGTGTTTAAATATCCAGCTCTTTTTTCCAATAAGTTTAGTGCAACCATAAGGAACTGAGTGCTAGCACCGCCTTGTAAAAATAATGCCTTATAGCCTTTTCCTTCTAAACCAAGAAGTTCAAGTGCTAAAGAACGTGCTCTTTCCATAACGTCTACAAAAGATTTACTTCTATGAGAAATCTCTAAAATAGATAGGTTATCATTGTTGAAATTTAATATGGCTTCTGATGCTTTTAGCAAAACTTCTGGGGGTAAAATACTCGGTCCTGCGCTAAAGTTATGTTTTTTCATGGGTTGTTTTTTACGGCGATAAAGGTCTTAATTTATTGTCTATTTTGTATTAAGAAATCGATAATTTTTCGGCTATATTTTTAATAAGAAAGCAATTGTATCTACATCGTCTGCATAATTCCATAAATTGGGTTTTTGCGTTTCACCAAACTGTACTTCGCTGTCTATAAAATTATTTGCAACAATACATTGGATTTTTTCCTTATCTGTTTCCAACTTTTGCTGTAATTCCGCTATTGATTCATAAAATTCATAAAAAACAGTGGCTATAGGTGATGCATAGCTCGGGTCTTCTTTGATCATTAAGAATCCGTTTTCCAATAAGTCAAATTCACTCATGAGATACACCGCTTTATTATAATCGTAATTGTTGGCGTATTTGGCTTGATTTATAATTGGATTCCAAGCGTACATCCCTGTAAAGAAACCATCGAAATTGTAGTTTTTTGGGACAAATAATTTGGAAACATTACGACAGCCGAGTCCGTAATATCTAAATACATCTTCTGATAAGTTGCTCAGTTGAACTTCTGATTCATTGCCTGTGAGTACGGCTACCGAATTTCGACTCTTTCTTATAATGGAAGGCTTGTCTTTAAAATAATACTCAAAATATCGAGCGGTATTATCACTACCTGTAGCAATTACAGCGTCAAATCCTTTTAGCTTTTCTTCAGTAAATGTAATTCTGCCTTTAAATTCAGGTTCAACATACTCGAGATATTTCGCTAAAAAGGGCAATAATTGTTTATCGTTAGAAGATAGTTTTACCAAGACTTTATGTCCGGAAATCAACACCGAAAGAAAATCATGAAACCCTACTAATGGAATATTTCCCGCCATTATGATCGCTATGGTTTTAGGTTCTTGAACCTCGACGTTATAGCGGTTTAGCCAAGTGCTAAAATTACTTGCATTCAATACGGTAGACCATCCTGATAATGAAAACTTAATATTGCTTTCTGTAAACCAACCATTATGTTCTTTTGCAAGTTTAATTTGATGTAAAAACCCATCAAAGAACAGGTCATTATGTGCTATGTCGTCCTTTTTTTTTGAGGTATCATCAGTGAACTGACTAAGGAATTCCCCCAACTTAATAAAGGCATTAATTCTTTGTTCTAAATTCATTATAAGGTTTGGTTATGAATTGTTTTGGCTTTATTTTTGCAACTGCAAATTTAAGAAATCTAAAGATAAAAATTGTTATGGCGATCATAATTACAGACGAATGTATTAACTGTGGGGCTTGCGAGCCTGAATGTCCAAATACTGCTATTTATGAAGGAGCCGATGATTGGCGTTATAATGATGGTACAAGTTTAGATGGGACTGTTGTTTTACCGAATGGCAAGGAAGTGGATGCAGCAGAAGCTCAAGAGCCAATAAGTGACGAGATTTATTATATAGTTCCTGATAAATGTACGGAGTGTCAGGGGTTTCATGAAGAACCTCAATGTGCTGCTGTATGTCCTGTAGATTGCTGTGTTCCCGATGAGGACGTTGTTGAAACAGAAGATGAATTATTAGGAAAGCAACGCTTTATGCATCCTGAAGATTAATTCTTTGAAGCGTCAAAGGTTCTTAGTTCTTCTGTAGGAGCTATGGTTTCATGTGTTCCCCAAACCCCAGCATCGTATTTGCGTTGTATTTGAAACGGCACTGTCTTAACCTCCTTTAATGCCTTAAATTCTGATGCCGTTATGCTGTTGGTGTCTGTAAATAAGAGTTCGACCTTATTGGTAATAACACCTTCAATTTTAAAATTAAACATCACCTTATTTTTTGAACTGCTATTCTCAATAAATTTTAAGGGTCTACTGATGTAAAAATATTGTCCAGTTTTATGTTTTGCATAGCGTGGAGCGAACCAATTATCTTTATTCTTTTTGAAAATAATCGTGCCTGTACTGACCTTCTCGATATATTTGATACCTAAGATCAATCGTAAATTAAGCTTACTGCCTCGTTTGCCTTTAGCAAACTTATAGTCCGTTTTAAGAACGGCATAAGAGTCATCCTCTATATATAAAACCCCGGAGTATTTCGCTTTTGATTTCTTCGGACTGTAGTGTATCGCATACACCATCGTATTGTTATAATAATTAAGGTCTTTTAAAGTATAGTTATAATATTCGGGATCTAAGATTTCATTGAGCAGGCTATTCGTATTGGGTTGCAGCCTGTCGATCATGTTATTGGCGTTGCTTTTGAGGTCTTTGATCTCAAACTCTTGCTTATTATCATCTGATTTATTATTATTTGCTAAAGACAATGAATCTTCAACTTTAAACAATCCTGTTTTAAGCTTGTAAGTAAGGGTTGTATCCAAATATTTTAAAACAATATTCTGAGCTTGTTTTTGAATGTTTTCTAATGAAAAATCTTTTTTAGTATTAATGATTTTAGTCGCGCGCTCAACATCGAGCTTGGTACTATCTTTTAGAATGCTTAGGTTTCCAATAAAATCAGTGAAATTGACATAGTTACTTGATTTTACATCGTTTGCCATCGTCATAAGACTTTGGTTGGCCGCTGTTAAATGTTTCTTTTTAACATGAGAGGCTTTTTTTATTTTGAAATCTAAATTTTCAAAATCCATATACGAAGTTTCACGATAAAACAAATTATGATTAATATTCTCAAAGCGATAATTTTCCTTCAGTTTTCTCAGCACTTTTGCGATTATCGAATCGGCATTGGGTTTGGTACTGCTCAAATAAACGGTGTTTAATTCGTTGAGAGACGGTTCTAAAGCGACAGAATAATTATTGGCCCGAATAGATGTTATTGTAAATACGTTGGTTTTATAGCCTAAAGAAGAGATGGTTATTTGTTTGATTTTATCGTGTTGAAGGTCAATATTAAAAAGACCATCCTCGTTGGAGATAACACCTTTGTGATTCCCTGTTTGTATAGCAGCAAAAGGAATGGGTTCTTTTGTCGATTTATCAATTATTTTGGCCGAAAAGCGCTGTGCAAATACACTGGATGTAAGTAAGACAAAAAGGAATCCTAATTTAAATTTCATGCTCGTTGTGGTCTTTAGTAGTAAAACGAGTAGGACTAAAGATTGTTACAGGGAAATAGGAGATATTTCTGAAGCTTATTGTGTGGAATAAAAAAACCGAGCGGAAAGCTCGGTTTTTAATTAGGGTGTTAGGATTTAGAAGCTAAAGCCTAAACGACTAAAAATATACCTTCCATCAGATCCCATTTGAACAGAATCGGCTAATCCACCTTGATCTGTCCAGCCATCAAACTGTGGTGTAGGATATTCATTCAATACATTGTTTGCGCCGAGCGAAAGTTTTAGATTTTTGGAAATATTATATCCTAAACTCAAATCCAAACTGATGTTAGATTTATATACATCGGTAGCAACATCAAACAGAGCATTGGCTTCCGCTTGTGTGGTCGCTGGACTATCTACCCATTGGAAATCCTGAAGAATAACCTCGCTAAATTTTGTCAGTGAAACTTGAGCATTGAATTTAGAATTTGAGTATCCTAGATTTAAACCAAATTTATGATCGGGTGCTGCGGCCTCTAAATAAGCTTGAGAGAATGGCCCGAAAAAGGTAAACTCATTTAAATTTCCATTATTGATCTTTTTAATTTCTAATTTATTGAAATTACCGATGAGACCAATTTTAATTTTCCCGTCGGATCCTACGGGTGTATCATAACTTAAAACAATATCGAGTCCTGTAGTTTTCGTATCGACACCATTTGCAAAGAACTGTGCTGCATCGACATTTAAAGGACCGAGTATGGCTTGATCTGTAAAATTATCGGTAAGGATAATACGATCGTCTACATGAATGGAATAGGCATCAATAGTAGCGGTAAAACCAGCATTTTTATAGGTGAAACCGATACTGGCATTTACGGCTTTCTCTTCGGTGAGTTGTCCAATACCAAAGGCCTTTGTTACCGTGCTATTATTTGCAGATAGCAATGATGGCACCGATGCTCCTGCTACAATATTATTAAAAATCAAGTTGTAATATAGTTGCGCGAGAGAAGGAGCTCTAAAGCCTGTTGAAATAGACCCTCTTAAGGAGAAATCATTATTAATTTTTAGCCTGCTCGCTAATTTCCCATTAAAAGTGTTTCCAAAATCACTATAATTTTCAAACCGAACAGCAGCAGCAAGCATAAAGGCTTCGCTTATATTGAGTTCTGTGTCGAAATAAATACCGTAATTAGTTCTGCTTCTGTCAACTTCATTTGAAGGACTATAGCCGGGAAATCCTTGAGAACCACCAGGTAAATCGTCCAAATTACTATCAAAGGCTACCGTTTGTATTGCGGGATTGGTAATAGGAACGCCATTGATATCATAGAGCGCATAAGAAGAAACTTCACCTGCGAATATTCCAAAGTTCTCGGTCCTATATTCCATACCAAAAGCGATACTCAGTCCGGATTCTATATCCTCAAAATATTTATTGACGTCGATTCCTGTTGTGTTTTGAGAAAGAAAATGTCCACCAGCATCAAAGTCGGTAGGGGAAGCATCTTGCATGGAGGCATTGTTACTGCCTTTAATATAATAGTGGAAATTGTTTTTTCCATAGGTATTATTAAAATCAATGTTCCAGCCATTGTCCATTTTATGTCTAATCCCAGCAGAGACTGAAACATCGGTGATATTAGAGGTTATTCTAGGAGTAAACCCATTTGGATATAAACTGGGGACCGAGCGATTATCACCATCATTATAACTATCTCTAGAAAAGGCATAAGCATCCGTGTCTCTAAAATTTCGCCCTCCAAAAGCGTATACCTCGGTATTATCGTTTACAGGTACTGCCGCATTAACCATAAAGTTAAACCCGTCTACACCGGCGCTTCCGTATCCCTGTCTCCAAACAAATCCAGGACGTAAGGTTTTTTGTTTGGATAAAAATTCTGTCGTGAAGTTTACGAAACCACCATTTTCACCTAAAGCGACACCATAATTGGCATCAATTTTTACAGTGGCACCATCATAATTTTTACTTTTTCCATCCAGCCTGTTTTCGCCTTCAACATTAAATAAGGTCTCTCCGGTAGCAGCTTCCCAGCCATCCCCAATGGCAGTGCTATGAGCGCCATAAGTAATACCACCAGAAAAACCACCGGTATTATTCTTTAAAACGATATTTATAACACCAGCAATAGCATCAGAGCCATATTGTGCCGAAGCACCATCTCTTAAGACTTCAATTCTTTTAATGGCTGAAGCCGGAATCGCATTTAAATCGGTTCCCGAATTCCCACGACCTCTGGTTCCAAAGACATTGACCAAAGACGATTGGTGTCGGCGTTTACCGTTAATCAGCACCAGTGTTTGATCAGGACCTAAGCCTCTTAAAGATGCTGGTACTATGTGGTCGGCACCATCTGAGCCTGACTGTTTACTCGCATTAAAAGAAGGTGCTGCATATTGCAGGATTTCATTGATTTCTACTTTACCAGTAGTGGTAGCAATCTCAGAGACATCGATCACATCCACGGGGACAGGAGTGTCGATAACAGTTCGTTTGGGACTACGTGAGCCCACTAGAATAACCTCTTCGAGGTTTAAGCCTTCAGATAAGGTCACATTAATAGTTGATTGATCTGCAACCTTAATTTCATAAGGCGTGTATCCCACATAACTAAAAGTTATTGTGGCATCGCTATTTACAGTAATGGAATAATGGCCATCAAAATCTGTAATAACACCGTTCGTTGTTCCTTTTTCTAGTACATTGACACCAGCGAGAGGGTTTCCTGAATGGTCAGAAACGGTTCCAATTATGGCCTGTTGTGCAATGACAAAGGAGGCACTACATAAAAATAGTGCTACTGTTAAAGAGAAAAGTTGTTTCATATACTTTTTGATTTTAGTTCGTATTAAAGATAACGAAACTATTTTTGACCCTTTAAACATCGAATGTAAGACCTACTAATTTTGTTTGTATTGTGCTGTTAAAAACAAAAACTATCCACTATATTTGCAGCTTTAAAATCAGAGACATAAAACATCTTTGTCTAAAAAGAATGATACTCAAACAGACAAGGGTATCGATGTTTTAAGTAACTCTTGAAAAAAATATAACTTACAGATGAAAGCAGGAATTGTAGGATTACCAAATGTTGGAAAATCGACACTATTTAATTGTTTGTCTAATGCGAAAGCCCAAAGTGCAAACTTTCCGTTTTGTACAATCGAACCTAATATAGGAGTTGTAAATGTACCAGACTCAAGGTTGTCTAAGTTGGAAGAATTGGTGAATCCCGAACGTGTTTTGCCCGCTACCGTTGAGATTGTGGATATTGCAGGATTGGTTAAAGGCGCGAGTAAAGGTGAAGGATTGGGAAATCAATTTTTAGCAAATATTAGAGAAACGGATGCTATTTTACATGTGGTTCGCTGTTTTGATAACGAAAACATTATTCATGTCGATGGGTCGATCGATCCAATTAGAGATAAAGAAACCATTGATTTTGAGTTGCAACTTAAGGATCTGGAAACCGTAGAAAAAAAGTTAGATAAAGTTAAGCGTGCTGCTAAAACGGGTAATAAAGAAGCTCAAAAAGAAGAAGCTGTTTTATTGAAAATTAAAGCAGGATTAGAGTCTGGTGTTTCGGTAAGAGCGCTTGAGTTTACCGAGGATGAGGATAATGACTTTGTAAAACCATCATTATTTATTACCGATAAGCCTGTGATGTATGTTTGTAATGTAGATGAGGATGCGGCTGTATCTGGAAATGCTTATGTAGAATTGATTAGGGAAGCTGTAAAAGATGAGAATGCCGAAGTGTTGGTATTGGCTGTGGGAACAGAGGCGGATATTAATGAATTAGACGATTTTGAAGAGCGTCAAATGTTTTTGCAAGATATAGGATTGGAAGAGCCTGGAGCCTCTAAATTAATTCGATCAGCATATAAGTTGTTAAATCAACAAACCTATTTTACGGCAGGTGTAAAAGAAGTTAGAGCATGGACTATCAATATTGGATCTACGGCACCACAAGCTGCAGGTGTTATTCATACCGATTTTGAAAAAGGATTCATTAGAGCCGAAGTTATTGGTTATGATCATTTTGTTGAGTATGGCACTGAGGCTAAAGTAAAAGAAGCCGGTAAAATGCGCGTTGAAGGAAAAAATTATGTGGTTAGCGATGGAGATGTGATGCATTTCTTATTTAACGTATAATTAGAATACTATAAGAATAAAAAAAAGCCAATGTTCTTGAGAACATTGGCTTTTTTAATTCTAAATACCTCCATAGAACCCCCTTATGGCTAAGTTCGTTATTAGAAATTTAATTGTTTCCATTACTTTCTAATCCAAAGTAGTAATTTCCGCTGACGTTAGTGGTGATAATACTTCCCAGAGCAATTCCTAGAATGCCACTATTAATATCTATGGTGTAAAAATTGGTGTCAATATTTGCCGATCTAGTCGATATAAAATAACGGCCTTCATCACAACTTAAAGTCGTGCTATAATAATCTGTATAAAAATTTGGAATGCTTGAGTTTAAATCGATAGAAGCATTGGTTAGCGTTAATAATAAAGGGTTGATCTCGACTAATTTTAGTTCGGGTCCAGAATAAGAATAACTAATTGCAACGAGTGTATTCCAGTTGTTATTATATTCTAAGCCCAGATAAGTTAGTCCTACACCAGATGTTGCTGGAGGTAAAACAGCATGTAAGCTTGTTCCACTTGAGAGGTCAAAACTAAAGATATCCGATTGTGAAACCGCATATACTTTATCGTTATTATCTGTAGCAATTGAAATGAATTCCAAAAACAGGTTTTCCATTCCGGTAGGAACACTATAACTTGTAATGGTGACTATCGGACTTGATGCGATGACCCCAGTATCAATATTTAAGATTTCAAATAATCCAATAGTTCCATTGCTAATTGTTCCCGAAACATCGACACCAAGTATAAAATATTTTGCTAAACCACTAACATAAGTAATCCCGTTAAAGTTCCAATTCATCGGACTTCCAGATAGGGTCACATTATTAAAGGTTGCTGATGCATTGATATTAATAAATTCGCTACTCTGATAATTGTAATAATGGTAACTTTCATTATCGAAATTATAGGTCGAGGTACCTGAATTCGAAATCGCTGTTCCTAATCCTCCAGGGACTATGGTTGCTGATGCTGACCAACTAAGACTTTCATTAGCAGCATCAGTATCTAAATTAGATAATCCCGAATATGGATCTGTGGTTGACAATGCATAAATTTGAGCATTATCGCAAAGCATTGGTGGCGGAGTAGTTACATCGTCTGCTTCACAACTTAAAAAGGGACCGCTAACTATTAATAAAGCTATTATTTTAATAATTGAATGTTTCATAATACATGATTTTAAATGATATACTATTATATCATTAAGGTTTGTTTTTTGTTACCCTTTTTTTGAGAATAATATTTCAGATATCTTGTGGAAGAGCATTGGTTTTATTACTTTTTATTAAAGTGAGAGATAAGCATATTTATGAAATCGGTAAAATATCTGGCTTGCGGTTATTGCCGTTGGCGGTCGTAGATTTGTAATAGTTAAACCATTAGGTAAACATCCTAATTGTATGTTTGGAGAATGGAATCAAGTAAAAGATTTGTCTATGGTGTCTTCTTAGGGATCATTGGGATTGTATTATTCTCTTCAAAAGCGGTAATGGTAAAATTGGCCTATCAATATCAGGTTGATGCCATTAGTATATTGCTATTAAGAATGCTGTTCTCTTTACCGTTTTATATTGTAATAGCCCTGATATATAGGAAGCAAAACAACAATATTAGGTTATATCCTAAAAATTATATTTGGCTGATTTTTTTCGGAATAACAGGGTATTATTTAGCTAGCTTTTTTGATTTTGTGGGACTTAGCTTTATAAAGGCCAGCCTGGAACGAATTATTTTGTTTTTATATCCAACAATTGTCCTCATATTAAATCGGATATTTTTAAAAAGAACAATTACTAAAATGCAATTTTTAGCCATCATAATATCTTATTTTGGAATTATAATTACCTTTTGGGATGAAGTTTCAAGCTTAGGAAATGATGTGTACTTAGGT
>Ga0105356_10002024_pt1 | contig 20284 bp, 14 predicted proteins | sample GOMGulsemesocosm_3_FD_83502 | JGI IMG/M metagenome (GOLD analysis project Ga0105356, IMG submission 83502) | Methane-oxidizing microbial communities from mesocosms in the Gulf of Mexico - GOM9D Gulf of Mexico | ecosystem: Environmental > Aquatic > Marine > Cold seeps | place: Gulf of Mexico... | reverse complement strand
TATTAATGGTGTCATTAACCACGGTAATATCTAGCAGAAACACCGAGCATCACTAGATATTATCCGTTGATTTAGCTAGGTACGATATTCGGCATTAATTTTTACGTAATCGTAACTAAAATCGCAGGTCCAAATCGTGGCTTGTTGTTCACCACGGTGCAATTGTACGGTAATGTCTATTTCCGCTTCATCCATTACCGCTTGTCCTTGTTCTTCAACATAACTTGCCGCACGGCCACCTTTTTCGGCGACTAATACCTCGCCAAAATATAACTCTAATTGTTCGGTATCTAAATCAGCTAATGAGTCACATTCTCGTGAAGCATAACCAATGGCGGCGAGTACTCGCCCTAAATTAGGATCTGACGCAAACATCGCGGTTTTTACTAAAGGACTTTTTCCAATAGAAAAACCAATCGTTTTTGCTTCTTCTTCAGTTAACGCACCTTTTACCGTAATGGTTAAAAACTTAGTCGCCCCTTCACCATCACGTACAATAGCTTTCGCTAAGTATTGCGCCGTCGTTAATAAAGCTTGATACACCTCGGTAAAACCGGCATCACTGCGCTGATTAATGACAGGCGCTTTGCTTTTTCCGGTGGCGATAACAATAAATGAATCGTTGGTAGAGGTGTCACCATCAACCGAGATACAGTTGAATGACAAGTTGGTGATCTCGGTGGTTATTTCATCCAATAATGACTGATTAATATTAGCGTCGGTAGCAACATAACCTAGCATGGTCGCCATATTGGGATGGATCATGCCAGCACCTTTAGAAATACCGGTAATGGTGATGTGCTCGTTATCTACTTGTACGCTCGTTGAGTATGCTTTAGGGGCCACATCGGTGGTCATAATGGCAGATGCCGCATCAGCCCAGTTATCAGTGGTTAAATTACTCACCGCAGCAGGTAAACCGGTTAAGAGCTTATCCATCGGCAGGTGTTCTAATATTACCCCTGTTGAAAAAGGTAAAATAGACTCAACCGGTATCGCCATAATCTCAGCTAAATGCTCACACGTAGTAATGGCATCTTGCATACCTTGCTGACCAGTACCTGCATTCGCATTACCGGTATTGATCACTAAGGCGTTAATGTTATCAACATCACCGTTATTTAACGCTAACAGGTGTTTTTTACATAAGGTTACTGGCGCGGCACAAAAACGATTTTGGGTAAACACCCCAGAAATTGAACTGCCTTTGGCAATTTCAATCACTAATAAATCTTTACGGTTTGGCTGTTTTATATTGGCTTCGGCCCAGCCTAAGCGGATACCGTTAATAGGGGTAAGTAAAGCGGGATTTAATTCGGGTAAATTTACAGGCATAAGAATAGATGAATAATAAATAATTAGTTAAATATTAAACTTTTATGCATTTTTATGCAAAGAGTGTTGTCGAAATTGTGCTAGTAGTGTTATTTATGTGTATTAAATCAAGTTAGCTAATGGGTAATTATTCCTTTTCAAATAACGTTTATAAGCTGAAGGGGGTAATATTATCTACGGATGTTAACCGTCACTCATTACCACTTTGCACCCTTAGCTCTTTAGCTCCTCATTTATCAGCGGGCGTCACTGTCTATAGAATTTACCCTGGCAGTAATTCTGATCACTAAGCCAGCTAGTTATGCTAGATGAAACTCACTTATTTACGTGCTAACACCGATGTTTACTGACTATTAATTTAAGCGGTTAACAAACAATCGGTACTATCAATATAAATATTACCATCAACAAGTAGAGCAGTTGAAGAAACCATGAATATTGTGGGAAGTATTCAAATGTGTTTATTCAAAATTGCTATTTAGCGAGTAACTACCACTAAACATAACTAAGCATAACTAAGAGAATATAGATCAAAGTTATATGTTAAATATTTGTAAGTCGATAATTTTGATTAATAAATTTTAGGAGAACCGTATAGCTATTGCTGTGTTTATTACATGGCTGGTTTTATCGTTATTATCTTACTGATGGTTAACTTAGTTTTACGTAGCTTTATGCCCTTAACAATGTAATAGCGCGTAATGTTTTCGATGCTAGCTTTTATGTATGTTGATTATAGTGAAATTACTATCATATTTTTAATCAAATAAAACGAGGTTGATCATGTTGCCAGAGGTGGAAAACCCTTCAAATAATGAAGAAAGCTCTCCATTTTCTAATGCCGAGCATTTTTTTATTGCCGAAGTGGTTGAAGGAATGAGCAGAGCTGAGGTGTTAATATGCCTTAAGCGTAGTTTACAGGCCGTGTGTGCGGTTGAGCTATCAGCTATTCCAATGCACCTTTTTCGTTATTATTCTCTCTCTCATTATTCGCCTCGCTCCTTCTTATCGTCCAAGGCAAGAGCAACCGGACAAATCTTTGCTGCTGAGCGACAAGTGGCAACTAACGCCAGTCACTTTATGGTCAGCGAAGTTATTGATAATATGTTACATACTTCGGTAGCGGCTAATATTTATTATGCAATAACAGGCACTTCGCCTAAGTTGTATAGTAGGGCATCACAAGATCATTCGATATCGTTAGTAAGACCTCTTAATGAACAGCTAAAGCAAGCCTATACTCGTTTTAGTGACCAATACCTATCTGATTTTGTTGAAATAAATAAAGTGACCGCAAAAACGGTTACTACGGCAGATCCGGTACGTAATAAAAGAAGCTTAATTTATTCTTATATCCGCTGTTTACTGTGTTCATCTCATTTAAGTACGGTTGATTTTCAAGTGGGCTCAGCCCAGTTTCAACTACAACCTACTATGAGTTTAGAGGAAGGCACAGGGAGTGACTTAAATCGCGAAACGGAACTAAGTACAGTTAATCGCAGTTTCAATTCGTGGAGTCAAGTAGGAAAAGTTAACCGGGCAGCACAAAAACATGCCTTAGCAAATTATGTTAATGGCTCAGCAGGTAAAGAAAAACTCATATTAATTACCTGTAAAGTTGATGCCTTAATGGCGATAGATACCATATGCGAGCATAGTGAGAGCTATTCTAGTGAAGCGGAAACAATGTTGGCACAGCTAACAGAGGCTGGGCGGAAATACAACTTCCCAACTAATCCTAAGCTAGTTTACTACCCCACAACATTTCAAGCGATTGCTAAATTTAGCAATGCGTTATGCCAATATATATTAATGGTGACCGAAGTGACTTTTGAGTCGCAGGGGCATTTTTTAAACAGCGGAGTTGATTTAACACAAAAACATGCGGTTAATACTTCATTACAGTGTTCAATGATTTGGCTACTAGATAAATACATTCAAACAACGCGTAATATAGTGATTAATTCAGGGATTTATCGAGGGAAAGTGCTAGCGCCAACCTTTGAATTTGTGGCACTAGGAACCATAACGCAATCATATACATCATTAGCGAAACTGGGGCATGAAGCGATTAAGGCCGCGACCAATGCTAATGTTAATGATATTGATAGTAGTATCGCTAAAAATATTGAATACTATATCAATGTCGCCTTAACGCAAATTAAAGCCAGTAATGCGATTACGTTACCTAAAAGCACCGCAGGCTCTCAGTTAACCGCATAAGCTAGTGAGTGCTAGTCACATACAATCATAGTAACTTGAATAGCAACGTGTAATTCATACTATTTTCATAAGGGAAGTTATGGCCGTTTTAATTGATAATCAAACTCAGCAACATTGTTTGTTGCAATCACATCATAGTTTTGGTCGACTTAGTTGCTCGGTTAATACGTTTATTTCTAATCCATATATTTCTAAAGTCCATGCTTTTATTGAATGGAGTGGTGAGCATTGGCTGATACGTGATGTGAGCAGTAACGGCACTTGGCTTAATGGTAATAAACTGGCTGGAGATCAAGTGACGGTATTGAACGAAGGCGATGTAATCACCTTCGCCAGCAAATCCGGTTATGCGTTTGAAGTGCTTGATGTTAAACCGCCATGTGATTGCCTAATCCCTATTGAACACAGTAGTGAAGCGATCAAGTTAGAATATTTACATTTGTTTTCAGGTGAAAGTTCTCACAACATTGTACTTAGCTATAACAACCAAACCTATTCGTGGTGGCAAGAAATTCTCAGTGATAATCTTGAAGATTCAGCTAAAATTTTTGAATTAAATGATCGTGAATATATCAATATTGACGGCTTAACTTGGCAATTACAGGTTAATCGCACCTTAGATGACACTCAACAGTTACGCCCGACAGTGGCATCGCTTGATGATTTAACGTTTGTTTTTAAAACCAGTTTAGATGAAGAAACCACGCAAGTGTCATTGCAAAGCAAGGATCAAAATATAGATTTACTGGTACGCAGCCATCATTATTTAACCCTTAACTTGGCCCGTCAGCGCGGTAAAGATATTCAATCTCATGTTGATGAAAGTGAGCAAGGCTGGGTTTATGCTGAAATGTTAGCGAAAGAATTAGGACTAGAAGCTTGTCATTTAAATATTCAAATTTATCGCATTCGTAAGCAATTTGTCGATGCCCTCAATAACTGTTGTGATACCAGTAATATTATTGAACGCAAGGCCGGTAAAATACGGTTGGCTTCCAAGTTCTTTCGGATCATTAAAGGTGATCACGTTGAATACGATACCAATCAAGCCAATATTCTCCAAGCTAATCGCAGCCAAGCTAGCCGCATTGCTGAGCAGGCATAGGGATAGCATTTTATATTCATAGCTTCAGCTAACGCGCTTGTTAACGCGTTAGCTGACCTTGCTGTAACAGTACATTAATAATAATCACTTGTATTTTACTCATTATTAACTTAAAAAGGTGTGGTAATTATATTATACGAGTAAACCATGTCAGCTCAGCTTTCTGCTTGCGTTCAATGTCAGCAACCCAACGATTTATTAGCGCTACAATGTCAGCATTGTGGTGTTGAACTTGTGCCTGTAGCGGTTGCACCAACAGAAAAAACGTCTGTAGACATAACTTCAGCAGACATAACCTCAGCAGCAATGGTCTCGGCAGAAATGGCATCAGGCATTACTTCAGCAGATATAACCTCAGCAGCAATGGTCTCGGCTCAATATCAGAATATGGCGAGTCTAGATGGCGACACCATTATTTTTGTGGAATCAAAGTCGAACACCCAGCAGCAAGCTCTTGAAGAGTCTGTTGCGAAAAACCTCCCAGCAGTACCGCCCAATAGCATGGCCCACTTTAAAATTATTGATATTTTAGGCAAGGGCGGCATGGGCGCTGTTTATAAAGCCAAAGATATTGCTTTAGAGCGCTATGTCGCTATTAAAATGATCCGTGCTATTAGCGCGGAACATAGTTTCATTCTTGATGAAGCAAAAACAATATCAAAATTAAATCATCCAAATATTGTTACTGTTTATGATATTGCCCGTGGCGATGAGGCTAATTTTATTGTGATGGAGTGGATCGACGGTCTGTCGTTAAATAATCATATTCCCTCGCAGGGCATGAGCGTTAAAAAAGCGCTAACTTATGCACGCCAAATGGTCTCCGCGCTCGCGAGTGCCCATAAACAACAAGTGATTCACCGTGACATTAAACCGCAAAATATTATGGTTGATGCTGACGGCCGCATCAAAATATTAGATTTTGGTATTTCTGCGCTAATAAAACCAGAGCAAGTTGATCATCAAGAGCAATATCGAAACAGCCCTACCGAGGTGCTCGCCTTGGTTGGTACGCCGCAGTACATGGCGCCAGAGCAAATTAACGGACAATATATAGATGCTCGCTCTGATTTATTTTCATTGGGCATTGTTTTATACGAAATGTTAACGGGTACTAAACCCTTTTTAGGCTTAAATATTGGGCAAATAACCCGCGCAATTAGCGATGGGCATTATACCTCGCTAGCAGAATTGAAACCTGAGTTACCTAGCGAGATGGTTGCTTGTGTCGATAAGTTATTGCAAGCGGCGCCCACCGAGCGTTATCAAGATGCTGAAGCAATGGCGCATGATCTTGACGCACTTCATCATAAACTAACCCAGAAAAAAAACTGGTGGCAACAACAACACTGGTTAATAAAGGCGCTCGCTATGGTGCCGCTAGTGACCCTATTAGGTTGGAGTGTGCGTGAGCTAGTGTTTCCGCCCACCACCCAAGAATTAATTCAGCGGCAACTGCTTGAGTCGCGAAAAATTGCGTTTCTACCGTTTGACAATATCAGCGGCGATCCGGTGCTACAAATTTTTAGCGACGGTGTTGCCACTATGCTCAGTAACGACTTAGCCGCAGTCGGCTTAAGCCAAGGGGACGGTACTACCTGGGTAATGCCTACCAGTGAAATTAAACGCCTTGACGATCCTAGTATTGAAAATATCTACAACAAATACGGCGTCGATATTATTATTACCGGCAGTATTCAACATATGGGCTTAACCCGTAGTGTTAGCCTCAGTTTAATTAATGGCTCTGATGGTCGGCAGTTAAAATCGGTACAACTGAGTATTGATGCCAATGCTTTATTTGCCGCGCAAACCAAAATTCGCAGAGAAGTAATGGCATTAATTGGTTGGCAGATACCAGCACAATTAACCGAACAGTTTGCCGCGAAAAAACCTGCTTTTGATGATGCTTATAAACATTATTTGGCTGGTCAAGGTTATTTATATCGATTTGATCAGGCAAATAATATTGAAAGGTCACTTGAGTCATTTAAAGCGGCTATTAGTATTGACTCTAGCTATAGCGATGCCTATGCCGGTTTGGCTCAAGCTCAATTACGAAGCTTTATTTTATCACAAGATGTTAATTTACTTACTCGTATGTCTCGCACTATCGATAAGCTAGAGGAAATAGATACTAATCATGTTTTACTAAGTTATTTACAGGGGCAGTTGATGCTTAATCAAGGTAGTTATGCTCATTCAGTTAAGCTATTTAGCAGAAGTATTCAGCGTCAGCCTAGTTTTTCAAGGGCATATACTGGCCTTTCGTATACCTATATACAATTAGGCGAAATGAAGAAAGCAGAGCGGGTCTTATTAACCGCTTATGAATTTATGCCCAATAATAGTGCCATCTTAACCGACTTGGGGGGCATTCATTATAGAAATGGAGATTATAGTAGAGCAATTGAGTACTTTAGTTTACTTGCCCAACAAGCGCCAAATAATTTTACCGCGTTCCTAAATTTAAGTGCCTGTTATTATCTTAAAGGCGATATAGCGAATGCTATTTTAACCGCAGAGCAATCTTTAAAAATTCAAAAAACTGATATTGCTTATTCAAATATAGGTACGGCGTATTTCATGCTCAAGGACTATCAAAAATCAGTACAGGCCTTTGAAAAAATGATTGCCTTAAATGACTCTTATTATATTAATTGGGGCAATTTAGCGGATGCCTATCGCTTTGCCAACAATGGTAAATATAGAGAAAGCTATGAAAAGGCAATAGTGCTTGCTGAGCAAGCGCTGCTAGTAAATCCTAATAGTAAATACGCGATCGCATCGTTAGCTTATTATTACGCTAATATTGAAAACCGTGATAAAGCGATATATTACGCACAACAGATTACCAGTAAGGATAGTGGCGATGATGCATTTTTGATCGCTGCTGCTTATGTGCGGCTTAATATGAAAGTAGCAGCGCTAACCTATTTAGAGTTTGCCATTATTAATAACTATTCAATCACTGAAATGATGGAGTCACCGCTGCTAGAACAGCTTAAAAGTGACTCCCGGTATTTACAACTAATGAAGGTTGAAGTTGATTAAATAACTACCTTATTATACGAATACGTGGATCCCATGATACGGCGTATTTTTGCGTGACTTGTTTATCATTTTTCAACTTAAAGCTGGTTTTTATGATGATATCATCATTTTCACAGTCACAGTCTGGTGTTCTTGCTGTTTCAATAACTGCTTTATACGTGCTGTTCTTACCTGATACTAATCTAAGGTCGTAATGGGGTTGCACAATACCTTTCCATGAACATTTAATATTGCTGTCACTTTTACCTTCACTCTTGCCGCCAGTATAGTCTTGCAGTGAAAACTTAATCAGATCGCCATTATTCATATCGAAAGGCGGTACTATTTTTTCTTTTTGCGCTTTATCATCAGAATAAAATAAGTAGTCATCTTCTTTCTCTTCTGGAAGATCAACAATGATTTTTCCTTTACCATCATATTGGTATTCTAAAACATCGCTAGCCACATCAAGGGCAATTTGCTGATAATCAACGTTGACATAAATAGTGGTTTTAGTGGCTTCGACCGGGGTAACAGTGCCGGTTACGGTTTTTGCAATATTCATAGTTGTTCGTCCTTTTAGCTATTATTGAAGTTATTACTTTATAAACGCGAATTCAGATTAAATAATAAGACCAAGTAAATCAATAGTTAATCCAATGTAAATTAAGTAACTGTTTTTTATGGTTGGGATTAAGCTTTACTGTTAACGTATTTCTTCAACGTGCGCATCTTCGATTATGATCCAATCAGCAGTATCAGCAGGTTTATATTTAAAACGCGCCGCTCTGGATTCAGTAAGATCAAACGAGAAATCGAGATTGTCAAAAATAGGGGTAGTTAATTGAAAACCATTGCCACAATACACCGGCGTTGGCTGACCTTGAGTGATAATAGGAATGTATTGCCCTTTTACCGCCGACGAAAAAGAGGGCAGAGGAATGGTCGCTTGCGACAAGCGTGCCGAGCCAGTAAAGCTTGAGCTGGTGGTATCAATGTTTAGATTTAAGGTCAGTATCGGTGCACCGGGTAGTCCAGTGGTGAGCATGAACTCGGTTTGGATAATACTCGAGGTTTTAGAGGCCTTGTTGGCGATTGTATACTTCATATCTCTGTTCCATTTATTAACAAGTTATTGAACCTGTTTAATAACTGCTCGGCTAAAAGCTAACGTTTTCTCATAGTACCAAGCGCATTGAGAATAGTTATTACACGGTATTACAGAGACAATACCGCTGGCGGAAGCAACCGAGATTAGTATTATGCTAACCGCGGATGAATTAGCCTCATTAGATGAACGTACGGATTATTGGGGGGCGAACAGTGGTGCATCTTCACGTGATACTCGTCAAGTGATAGATTTTAGGTTTAGGAGGGGAGTCTTTGATATAAAAGTGTAGCCTTTGTTATCGATTAACGGTGGTAACTATCGGATCAAAAATTATCTGGTTATCTTGCCAAATTATGCTAGTCGCATCATGTTCACGTTTAATACTACAATTTTTATCAGCAATAGTGATGTTAACACCTGTGAAGATGCCTTTGTAGGCTGATATAGCTAGCTGTTCTAGGTAGTTCGACGAGTTATTCTCTAGAGAAATAATTTTTTCCTGATACTTTACTACTAACGCTAGGTGCTGCTTCAAAGCATTATCTAAACGTAATAGTAATGCATGTTGTTTCTCTTGATTATTATTGCTACTAAGTTTAATGATTAAGTTTGAGATCTTCTGACTCTTATTCATCAGCGCTTTAAGCTTTTTCTTGTTTTTTTTGGTGATTTCTATTTGTTTTTCAGACCAGTAATTATAGTCAATACTGGTGCTGTCTCCGCAGAGCGAGCCTAAAACGCCGACTGAAATAGTGGTACCCGCTTGAATGTGTGAGCCAAATAATTTCCCGTCAGCAATGTCGGTTGTGCTTTTTCCAACCCATAATTTTCCTTGAACGCTTATCTGACTATGTGAAATATAGTGTGTGACAGAAATGTTTTTATGTGCTGTTAAATCAGCATATTGCACAAACTGTGCGTTAATATCTCCCTTGGTTTGTAGCTTGGTACTATTTTTTATTTGGCCATGTTGATCCTCTATTTGGTGGCCGATAATACCTTGGGCAATACAAATATCACCTTTAGCAGAAATCAACTCAGCTTCTACTACGCCACCAACAATTACATCGCAGGTGGCGTAAAGTTTCATCTTTTCTCTGACATCGCCTTTGACAAAAATAGAGCCATCAAAGCGAATATTACCTGTACTTACGTCAATATGATCGGTTTCAAGCAAAGGGACAACAGAAACACTGTTATTTAGATGTTTAGGCATGCCACTTATATTGGCGATAAGTAAGGTTTTAGTGTCATCAATAAAGGATGAACCTTCAGCTTCCTCGATAAAATACTCAACACCAGCTTTGGCTTCAATTTTTATCCCTGTGACAGTAAACCCTCTGTTTCCTGTTGTTGGTGGCACTAATAGGGCTAATTTATCCCCTTTGGTGACGTGAATTACTCCGCCTAATTCACGCATGTCTACGTTGCCATTGCCAAGCTCTTTGGGTTGGAGCATGATATGAATTGGATCGGCGACTAAATAGTCAATAAAACCATCATTACCATGTTGGCATTGTTTACCCGTCGCGACTGTAGCGACAACAACATCTCCTGCTGGTACTGACAGCCCTTGGCTGACCAGATATTTAATGTTTTTTATATCTATACCCTTAATCACGCCGTTGCGTTTTAAAAAGTGTCCAACATCGGCACAAGATAAGGGCTTACCGCCTTGTGCCGCTGTTAACGTTAAGGATGCAGACATTTGATCTTCACTCAGCAATATAGTTAAGGTTGCATCTAACGAGCAGGCGATTATTTTTGAATGTGCTTTTTTCGAAGGAAGGGGAGCAGGGGTAGAATCACCAATAAATTCTGAAAATAACTGTTCAATAGCATTTTCAATAAGGGCATATTGCGCATAAGCAGAAGACTCAAAAGCGTTAAATAAGCTCTCTAAATTTGTAGTTAATACACCGTTATTAGGAGTGACGGTCATTAATAAATCGTTATTAGCTTCAATTGATAGGGTTATTTCGCACATAATTTCATCCTTGAATATGGCTAATTAAATTGTAGCTTTAAGTCATTAAATAAGGTCGAACATTGCAGACAACGAGATCTCATGACTGTCGCTATTAACAACTATAGTAAAACCCTGACGTTTTACTTGAAATATAAGTAATATTTAATTTGATGACATTTTTTAGGTTCTTATTGCTCAAATTTCAGGAACGGTTTCAAAAATAAATTTTGATTTACGTTTACTTTTATACCAACCTTTTTTACTTTTTCCTTTGCTTGAAGCCCATTGTAAAATATCAGGGTAACCATTGGATAAATCGACATGCTCTTTGGTGTGATGCCACTTAGAGGGAATGACCATTGCCCAAGGTAAGCTACCTTCGGTTTGATAATATCTATCTTTGGTTTTATCTGAGTCATCTTCGCCGCGACCAAATTTTCGTCTAGAGGCTTTTTTTGACGGGAAGTAGCCAGGAAAATGCACTTCGATTTTTTCGCCTGTATCGAGCGCTCTAGAAATAAAGCTATTATAAGGTGCCGTGCCCAGTGCTTGCGGCGAAATTGGTGAGTTAAAGGTTATGGTTAAGGTGAATAAATTACCATTAATTTTCGGGCTTCCTGAAAAAGTATTCGACATTTTGTAACCGTCGGGTGGTGGCAAGGCTTCAGTGATGCTCTCAATAATAATAAACATTGATTGGTTACCGTCTGCTATTGGGCTCAGACTACTTGTCGTTCCTTTTGATTTCATCGTCGCTTGGTTAATGTTGCTGATGGGAGTGTTAATTAATAATCTCAGTGAATTCTCATAAATAGCGCCACGTGCTACCGGTAAAATTTTAAAAACAATACTACTAATTAAGCCATCAACTTTATGCTCAATGGCGCTGTAATCAAATACCGCATCATTAAAGTCATAATCACCTTTTATTGGCCATTCATCTTCGAATGCCATGGTACCCATTTGGCTCTCTGCGGGTGAATATGAAGTGCTCGTTGTTGGCGACGGCGGGACATCGTTTTTGTCTAATGGTAAGGTTTCATAGTAATTAACCTCGTTGCCATCACTAAAGCCATCATTATCGGTATCAGCCACATGGGGATCGGTGTTAAAGATGTTTAGCTCTTCGTTATCGGTTAAGCCATCACCGTCAGTGTCAGCTAAGGTTGGATCGGTGTTAGTTTGCAATAGCTCTTCTTGATCAGTAAAACCGTCATTGTCTGAGTCAACCAAGGATGGCTCTGTTTTAGTGACCATCACTTCCTCGAAATCACTAGCACCATCGCCATCAGTATCAACCATAATAGGATCAGAATTATAGAGCACTACTTCATCGAGATCAGATAAACCGTCACCATCTGTATCTGATAGTAAGGGATCCGATTGATATAGGGTTACTTCTTCTTTATCGGTTAAACCATCGTTATCCGTGTCACTCTGAAATGGATCCGTACCTAATAGTGTTATTTCATCGCTATCACTTAAATCATCGTGGTCACTATCTAATGCCGTGGCATCATAAGCGACTAATGTCTGTATTGCTGTGAGTGCTTGCTCTCTTTCAGAAGGAGAGTTGTCAGGGTTAAGATAATATAGATAGCCTACACCTTGGCTATTATTACCGGTATCTTTATTCTGAGCCGCAACCACTACATGCTCTTGTTCAAGCGCAATAGCATGCCCAAAATTGTCTTGTTGACTGCCTTCATCGGCTTCAAATTTAAATGCTTGTGTCCAGACATCATTGCTATTGTTGAATAAATAGCTTGAGCCCTTAGCGTTATTATCTTGCTCTGCGCCAATAATGAGGTAGTGGTCTGAAATGGCGACACTGCTACCAAAATTATCGCCTTGTGTAGCATCACTGGCGGTTAACTTTACTTGATGGTGCCATAACTTACCGGTTCTTTTATAAACATAAACGGCACCACTTTTTTTATTCTTTTTGATTGTCGGGCTGTTTTCTTCTTTAGCGCCAACCACGGCATAGTTGTTAGAAATAGCAACGCTAGTGCCATACTTTGCCTTTTTGGTAAACTCACCGCCTTTCACGCTGGCTTGTAGTGACCAAACTCCCTCTTCTCGTCGATAAATATACGCGGAACCTTCATGGCCACGACCATGATCATCGTCACCGATGATCAAATATTCACCGGATAACTGTATTGACGAGCCAAATCTAGCACTTTTAAAGGATGATGCCGGGGTAATGGTAATATCTTCAACCCAATTAGCGCCTACTTTTTTAATTATATATACCGCCCCTGCTTGGCTGGCGGCAGCCGCTGGTGAGCCAATAGCGATATAATCACCGGAAATACTGACGATGCTGGCAAAGTTATCGTTAGCTGATTGGCTTGGATGCGTTAATTGTGCTTGTTGTAGCCATGAATCACCTTGGCGTTGGTAAATATAGGCAATACCGTTGGTTCCGGATTGCTTTATTTCAGCGCCAACCACTAACTGTTCACCCGATATTGATACCGCTGAGCCAAATTGTTGCACGTTATCTACGTTATCTACGTTTGGAGAGAGGCAAGTTAAGAAATTCCAGCTTTCATTAGCACGTTGATATAAACAGGCTTGGCCAATGCCATTAGGTGCCCCCGGAGCCCCTAATAGCGCAAGCTCACCCGAAATAGCGACCGCTGAGCCAAGTTGCTGATATTCTGATGACGTTAACGCAGCGGTGGTGTTTTGTAATACTGGCTCTGCGGTAGCAGTAAAAAGTGATAAGGCCAAGATGCTACTTATGATACGGATCTTAATGGTCATTAGTATTATTCCTCAAAAGTATAAATAAGTTGTGCGTTGGCATTAATATTAAGCGTGACAGGATTAGCAAAGTCATCGTTTCTCACCACAACCAGAGATTCGATTGTGTTGGCAACGGCGAGCATACTTCGATAACGATCAGATTGGTTTAATGTGCCTTGTTCGAGCAAATTTATCGGCATATTCGCGTTTGTATCTATGGCCGAATAAATAGAAATTTTTTCTTGGTACTGTAATGTTAAGAAGCGTAATTCAATGGTGACCATATTGACTGTTGCAAAAGCAAAGCCTTCTTCAATAGTGACACTATCAAGTTTTTCAGTGGCGGCTTGCTCTATCAGTTGTTGATTTTTAATATTCTCTTGCATTGTTGTGGTAGCGCTTTCTTCAATTGGAATATTGCTTGATGAAGTCTGCTCTGATTCTTCCGACTTGCCACATGCAGGTATCAACATGATTAAAAGTAAACACAGAGCCATGCATGATTTATGTTGATATAAATTCATATTATCTCCTGACAGTAAACTGAACACGCTAGCGTTAATGCTATATATAAGTAATAAAGCAATCTCTATACCGGAAAACAAAATATTTATATTTTGTAGGTATAACAACGTGTTAATAATAAATAAGAAAGGGGGGAACTCTGCAGTTAATGTTGATTACTCTCAATATGCAGTGATTTTCTCAAGATGGTTTTTATTTTGCTAATTAAGCTTTTTTGACAGTAGGTTATTTTAATAATAAATTAACTGTGTATGAAAAATGTACAGTAATGTGGTTTTTATATTCAATAGCACCGATGGAATGAAGGTGTTATCCATCTAAAATTATTTAGATAGCAAAGAAAGGGAAATTATCATGTCAAAACTTATTTTATCGCTCGATGGCGGAGGTATTCGCGGCGCAGCAACGACACAATTTTTATGTAAAGTGGAGCAGAAATTACAAACGCATGGCACAACGATACGTGATTGTGTTGATTTTTATGCTGGCACCAGTACCGGTAGTATTATTGCGTTAGCACTCGCAACCACCGATATGTCAATCGCTGACATTAATGAATTATATAGTTATGAAACCGCCCAGAAAATGTTCACAGAAAACAAAGGCTGGTTAGAAATCGATGGTATTAATGCGCCTAAATATGATGGTAAAGATAAAACCCAATTGCTACAGCAAAAGTTTAAACAGGCGACATTAGGTAATGTGCCAACAGGCAAACATGTGTTAGCAGTGGCTTATGCGATTGAGCAACGTAGTCCGCTGATTATCAAATCGAGCAATGCAGCCTGTCGAACATTACTTTCAAGTGATGTAGCGGATGCTTCAAGTGCCGCACCAACCTATTTTCCAACCAAGGAGCTAGCTTTCCCGCCAAGCCAAGAGGAAGAGTGGCTAATTGATGGTGGCGTTATTGCTAATAATCCGGCGATGTGTGCTATCGCTGAAGCGAGGCGTTGTTGGCAGGCGCATTCAATTAGTGACCTACGGATGCTATCCATTGGTACTGGTTTTATGACCCGTAAAATTAATGGCGCAGCTTCTCAGAAGTGGGGAGCTGCCCAATGGATGACTAAAGGTAAAATCTTAGATATTTTGAGTGATGAGCGTGTGGTTGCGTATCAAGGGATCACCTTGATGGATAAAGGCAGCTATATCCGCGTTAATGCGAACTTAATAAAGCAGCCAGGATTAGCGACACCACCAGATGATGACATGGATGATGTCAGCAGGAAAAATATCAAACGCTTGAAATTATTAGGTGACTTTTGGTTTGAGCAGTACGGCAATGCGGTAGTTAACTTGTTGCTAAATGATTATCAAGGACCGTCCCTTGATAGAATTGATCCGGAAACGGGTAAGCCCATTGAACAGTCACATATCCCATGAAAACTATTTTATTAATGGGAAATCAATACGTTAATAGTCTATCTAAAAGCATTAAGAAAAAATAGGAACTGTAAGTTAAAATTATTCAATTAAGTAACTGTAAATTATTCTAATTATTATTAAATGTCAGTATACTAAATCCATTAAGTTTCTGTTGCATGGCGTTATTAATAACAGCAATAAACGATGAGGTAGTATGACAGCACAAAAAACATGGACATTGAAAAGTATTGCTAAAGAGCTTGGGGTTTCTAATGCCACCGTGTCCAATGCGTTTAGTCGTCCAGATCAATTATCTGAAAAACGTCGAAATGATATTCTCGCCTCGTGTAAGAAGCTCGGTTACTCGGGCCCGAATAAAGCGGCGCAGTCTTTACGAAAAGGAAAATTTAACATTGTCGCGTTAGTGTTACCAGACAGTGTTGAATATATGGTGACCGATCCCGTCGCTAGTAAATTTGTTAAAGGCGTTGCATCCATTTTAGAAAAGAATAAAGTGAATTTATTACTCTTTTCTGGCATATCAGAAAATATTAATGCGGTCGCAGATTTTGTTGATGGGTTTATTTGTTACGGTAGCCCGCGCAACACTGATCTTATTGAGCAATTGCGCTTAACCCATAAAAAAGTGGTTACCGCTGATTTTGATATTGACCGTAAAGCCTCGGTGAGCATTGATAATGAAACCGCCGCCTATGAAATAGCTAAACTGGCGGTGAAGTCTGCGGAAGATAGCATTGCGGTTATGGGGTTACGCTTACTTGATACCGATTTAACCTGTCGTGTTTACGATACCCCCAATGTTGATATTCATTGCTCTATTGCGCATCAACGCTTGATTGGTTATAAGAAAGCGATTAAAGAATTAGGTGCCGATTTACCGATCGATCGAGTGTGGAATATTCCGGAAAGTAGCCATCACTTTGCTGCTATTGCGGTAAAGGAGGCGTTGAACTCATCACCGCGCCCTAATGTTATTATTTGTATGAGTGACTTAATTGCTTTAACGGCTTTACAAGAAATAAATGCCTTAGGTTTATCCGTGCCTGATGATATTCGCGTAGTTGGCTTTGACGGTATTGATGAATCGGCACGCTCTATTCCGCCACTTACGACAGTCCATCAAAACAGTGAAGAGAAAGGCATAAAAGCGGCTGATTTGTTTATTCAAAAAGCGACGCATGCTGAGACCATTCCTTATAAAATTGAGCCGGGTAAAAGCTGCTAGCACTTGTACTTGCAAGGTGAGACTACAGTACTAACCTTGCCTGAACTAATGGTACTGAACTAATGGTACTGAACTAATGGTACTGAGCTAATGATACTTAGTTAATATTACTTGATCTGATGCCAAAGTTTTTTATCTGCTAACGGGGTTAATGCTGGCAGTAATGGATTATCAAGCATGATAATCGTTCGCTCACTCAGTGCTTGGTTGGTAAACATGGCATTGTTTAAATGATAGCGGTTAAATAATTGTTCAAAGGTACCATCGGCTATTGAAAGGCGTAGACCTTTTTCAATGCGTTTAGCCAATGTAGTATTTTCTAAGTTGACAAAAAAATATACCGGCGAAGGGTAATAGAGTAAAACACGTTTTTCTACCATTAACGTTGATGCGCCTTTAGTTTTTAGCTCTAGCCATGCCTCCGTTACGCCTCTAGGAAAATAATCAAAACGACCCGCTTTAAGCATATTAAATAGTCCGTCGTACGTAGTCGCTGTGTTCACTTTGATGTTATTTGCTCTTAGAATAGTGGTATCCGGCCAATCATGTCCTTGCCCGGCGGTAAACTGCTGTAAATCATCAAGGGTGCTAAAGCTAAATTTATGCTGGTCTTCTTTTCTGATTAATAATAGCCTCAGGCCCAGTAAACCTCTTAGTAACGGGATACGTATTGGTAGTAGCTGTTGCTCACGTGATTTAGAGGTAACAGCCCAAACAATATCTATTTTTCTTGCTGATGAAAGTTGCCTAATAGCTCGGCCTTTTTGCATGCTATTTTTTGAGGGTTTTAACTGGCTATCCGGAAATTCACTATGCGTTTTTTCAAGTGCTAGTGTTAACAGTTTAATATAGTATTCATGACGAGGATCGTTATTATTTTCAGGCTTTACATAAGTTATTACAGGATCATTAGCAAAGCAGGGAGTTCCTACCAAACTAATACTGGCTAGATTTATGTAGGCTAGCGCTATCATTAAAAAACGATACGTCATTAAATAACCAATTTATTTTATTGAGAAAATAACAACAGTTGATAAGTATCATTATAGGTAGAAAAGTACAAAATTATTCTTTGTGATTCATTTAAGTTGGTACCATAGTGTTTTATCCGCTAGCGGCGTTAAGGGGGGGAGCAGCGGGTTATGAAGTGGGATAACTTTTCGCTTGCTGAGCTCTTGGTTGGTAAACAGGGTGTTACTTAGGTGGTAGCGGTTAAATAGTTGTTCAAAAGAACCGTCGGCAATGGCAAGGCGTAGGCCTTTTTCAATGCGTTTAGCAAGCTTAGTATTTTTTAAGTTCACAAAAAAATACACTGGTGAAGGGTAATAGAGCAAAGCATGTTGCTCAACCATTAATGTTGATGCGCCTTTAGCTTTTAGCTCTAGCCATGCCTCAGTTACGCCCCTAGGAAAATAATCAAAACGACCCGCTTTAAGCATATTAAATAGTCCATCGTAGGTGGTCGCTGTGATCACGTTAATATTATTCGCTTTGAGAATGGTAGTATCAGGCCAATCATGACCCTGTCCGGCGCTAAATTGCTGTAAATCGTCAAGCGTACGAAAGCTAAATTTATGTAGATCTTCTTTTCTGATCAATAGCACCCTCAAGCCCAGCAAACCTCTTAATAACGGGATACGTATGGGTAGTAGCTGTTGCTCACGTGCTATGGAGGTAACGGTCCAAACTACATCGATTTTTTTTCCTAATGACAGCTGCCTAATGGCTCGACCTTGCTGCATACCATTTACTGTTGCTTTTAATTGCAGAGGCGAGGGGACGCTCTGGTTTTTTTTAAGCGCGAGTGTTAACAGTTCAACGAAGTACTGATGACGAGGATCATTACTACTTTCAGGTTTTGCATAGATTATGACAGGATCAATGGCAAAGCAGGGGGTCCCTACCAAGGTTATACTTACCGAAGTAATAGCGGTTAGCACCATCAGTAAAAAACGATACGTCATTAAATAACCAATTTATTTTTATAGAGAAAATAAATAGCAACAGTTGTTAAGTATCATTATAGATAAAAAAGCACAAAAATTACTTTTTGTGCTTTTATTTAGAGTGTTTTATTTAATGTCAGCTGCTTGGGCAAAGTAACTGACATTGCTTAGCCTAGTTGATTAACCAGCTAATAGAGTATGCAGATCAGTTTGAGTAGACTGACCTTGATTTGTTATGGTAATGATCGCTTTATTATCCACTAAGTTCACTGATAATTGAGCTGAGCTCTTGCCATTACTCCAATTCATATTAAGTTCGTTGTGTTCAAACGAGAGACTAAACTCACCATTAAACGCGTCGCTGTTATTACGGATAGTAATAAGCTGCGTCAAGGCCTTAGTGATTGGCTTTTGTAAAGCAGCCTCAATGCGTGTTTTGTTTAAATGTGGACGGTTAATATCTCTACCAACCTGAGTATCAGCTAATAATTCCATGTCATTAGTTTCAGCTAATAAGCCGGCGTAATACACTTGTGGCGTACCTGGGGCAAAAAACTGTAAAGCACGCGCCAGTAAGTAATCAAAATCATTCTTACCTAGGGCATCGTAATATGTACAATTTACTTGGTATAAATCAACATTACTTGCGGCTGCGCCCGTTGCTAATTTACTTTCTCCAGTACTTTTAACATGAATTTTTTCAACTAGCGCATCAATTTCATCGTTAGTTAATAAACCGGCTTTACCGTCCATTGGGCCAACATCAATAATGCCAATACCATCATGCGTATCTAGCACGGTAATACAGTTTCTTGGTGAAATGGTTAGCCAGTTTGTTAAGGCGCTGAAATCTTTATTGAAGATACTATGTAAAATAAGTGGCGGTAACGCGAAGTCATACACTTTGCCAACACGTTTGGCGATTTCAATTTGTGTTTGATAATACGAGTGTATTTCTACTAACGTTTCAATACCGACCTTGTTGGCTCTTTCTGACAAGTCATTAATAAAATCAAAGGTATCATCAAGCATAAAGCAGCTAGTACCTGCTTTTTTAATGGCATAACCAGCAGCATCTAAACGGATAATTTTGACATTGCTTTGCGAAAACTCGACTAAAATACGGTCTAAATAATCTTGCCCGCCGGTGGAAGCAACATCAATATCAATTTGATTATCAGTAAATGTTGTCCAAAAATCAGCAGACTCACCGTTTGGCAGTGCAAATTCAGTAAAGCAGCTACCAGGTCTAGGGCGATAAATTTTTTCTTGGTTTTCTTTACTTAAGCCATCAGGAAAAACACTTTCTTTGGTTAGGAATAAATCCCAGTACTCAGAATTTTTGCCTTTCGCTAATACATCTTGGAATTCAGGGGATTTTGCCGACATATGGTTCACGATGAGATCGGCCATTACATCAAAGCCTTCACCTAAGTTTTTCACATCATCCCAAGAGCCTAAACGACTATCTACTTGGGTATGGTCGATAGGATCAAAACCAGCATCGCTGCCATCAATAGGGTAGTAGAACGGTAACAAATGCACCCCGGAGAATAAATTTGATAATTGGTCATTAAGTATATTGTTAAGTTCATTAATATTTGAACCCGTTAACCTATCTACATAGGTTATCAACTGGACATTGTTTTTCATAAGTTAGCCATTA
>Ga0105356_10002021_pt1 | contig 20305 bp, 10 predicted proteins | sample GOMGulsemesocosm_3_FD_83502 | JGI IMG/M metagenome (GOLD analysis project Ga0105356, IMG submission 83502) | Methane-oxidizing microbial communities from mesocosms in the Gulf of Mexico - GOM9D Gulf of Mexico | ecosystem: Environmental > Aquatic > Marine > Cold seeps | place: Gulf of Mexico... | reverse complement strand
CTGTGTTATCTGTAACCACACCTGAAATTTCAACTTCTTGAATTTCTTCTTTTTCAATTATTACAGGAGGCACTTTTTCTTCAATCTCATCCTCTAATTTCAGGACAATTTGTTTGTTATATACCTCGAAAGCAACATTGGTATTCTTAAATAGCTTCTGTAAGATTAGTTTAATTGTTTTTTTGTTTTCTTTTACAGAAACGGATCTGTTCATATTTACTTGATCAACATCAACTAAAAAACTAAATTCTGTTCGAGTCTCTATTTCATCGAGTACTCTCTGAACTGATACATTTTCAAGGTGTAAGGTGATTTTCGTATTCTGCGAATAGGTATTCGCCTGGATTTTAAATAATGAAACTATTAATAAAAAGGTGGTTAATTTCATTTTTAAATCAAATTTAAAATTATGAGGATAGCATCCTCCAAACTTTGTAAGTTTTTTCATACTTTTGCATTGAGTTAGTGATTTAAAATAATTTTTAGGTCACTTCATAAACTGGGAAATGTTGCCGCATTTTCCGGTTTTTTTTTATAAAGTGAATTGATAAGTTTGTGTTAAGTTATTTTCAATTCATATATTCATGTTTTAATTAATTATTATTTTATTTTCTACAATACTATAATTCAAATTATAATTTTTTTGAAAAGAGTTTAGAATCTCTTCAATAGTTTCTGTTTCAAAAACAGCATTGTATAATTTATCATTAAGTTCTTGATTATCACTACTTATAGTTACATTGTATTTTCTTTCTAATTTTCTACAAATAGTTTTAAATGGTGTTTTTCTGAATATTAATTTACCTTCAATCCAACTTGTATAAATACTTGTATCTACCTTATTGATAGCTAAATTCTTTATATTTTTATCCCAAGCTCCTAATTCACCCGGGACTAACATAAATTCCTTACTTTTTTCAAGTTTCTTATTTGAACTATAAATACCAACTGAACCTTCAACCAAAACCGTATTTATAGTTGCATCTTCTTTATAGGATGATATATTGAATTTAGTTCCAAATACACGTACATCTAATTCATCAACATTTACTATAAATAAATTTTTCTTGTTTTTTGTAACATCAAAAAAAGCTTCTCCTTTTAAAAATACTTTACGTTCTTGACCCTCTAGAAATTTAACTGGGTATCTAAGCGAAGAGCCAGCATTTAAGTGCACTGTAGTTCCATCTGAAAGTAATACATCTACCTTTTTCCCAAAAGGAACATTCAATTTATTGTAAACTAGTTCCTCAACGGTTCCTTCATGTTGGTAATTCAATTGAACTCCTTTTTGGGTTCCCAAAACTTTACCATTTGTATCAACTATCTGCTCTTCTCCTTTTTCATTAATTTCTTTAACGGTACCATCATCTAAGGTAAGGGTGATAATTTCTTCATTTATTTTAAGAGTTTCAGCTGTAGTACTTTTGAACATGTAATTATAAGTAGCGCCCATTCCAATGAAAATTATAACAGCCGCAGCATACCTTGTCAATTTTTTAATTAAATATACCTTTCCTAAATTTTTATCAATTTCTTTCTTTTGAAATATTAATTTTTCTAAAAGTTGTCTTTTTTCAAAAGTATTTAATTCAGCATCTTTGGTTTCCAACGCAATTACAAACTCCTTAATTTCATTAATTAAATCTTTTTCTTTTGGGTGTTTTTTGATGTAGTTGTTCCAATAAATGTTATTTTCATGAGTTGGTCTTTTCACCCATTCAATAAATTTATCATTTTCCAAATATTTAGTAAATTCAGTCATTCCTTTCTTTCTCTTTTATGTAAGGGACAAAAATTTATTATTTGTGGACACTTTATTTAATTTATTTTAAGAAAAGTTTAAGAAAATAAATAAGAGTACGTTTATTGTACGCAGAAACGTTTACAATAAATTAAAAAGTCATTTTTTTTGAAGTTACTTTTTTATAAAAGATAAAAAAAATAATAAATCTTTATAGTTCTTAACTATTTCTCCCTTCCGCAGTTTCTTTAAAATCCTGTACACTTGCTTTCTCACAGAATTATGATCGATATTAACCATTTTTGAAACTTCTAAATAACTTAACTCCAAAGTAAACCTTAGATAAAGAATTTCTTGCTGCTTATCTGATAAATCAATTAATGCTTTCGACATTAATCTTATTTTATCATTGCTAATTTCCTTATCAATAATTTTGGATTCTATTCCGTATTCTGTACTAAAAGTAGCTATTGTGGATTCTTCTGAATCTGTAAATTTACGCTCAGATTTCAGCTTTTTAAAAATCTCGTGTTTTACAGATCTTATTAAATAGTAACGTAAATTATTAGGCCTAGAAAGTCTTTTTCGTTGCTTATATATTTCAATAAAAACATCTTGGATACTATCCTGTACAACTTCTTTATTGGAACATAATTTCATTCCATAAGCAAAAAGCACCTCTAAGTGGTTATTATACAACTCCGTAAAAACTTTATTGTCACCGCTTTGGAATTTTTCCCAATATATACGCTCTAGTTGACCCAAACTAACTATTTTCAATTATTTATCTAGGTACGAAAAGTACATGTTTTTTTATATTAATTCTAATAAAAAAAAATAAAATTTGATTATCTCTGGTAATACTCTCAATTAATGAATCAGTTACTTCATTATGTAATTAAATTTAATCTGATGCCCCCCAAATCTCTTAGGTGAGCAAGGGAAACATCCCAAAATAGTAATACCCCTTAAATTTTAGTCATGACATTTTGTATGAATCAATGATTCGCATTCTCGATTAGATCATCAATATTTGGGGTATTAGCAATTGTCAAAGCATCAGGTTTACCACCTTCAATACCAATAATTAAAACTTTATTAATTTTAGCATTATCAATTGGGAGCTCTACTTCTAAATCGTCTTTATCTCTTTTATTACAAGAGGTAATTACTAAAAATATACTTATTTATTGCTTTTGAGGTTGTCATAGTTATTTTATACTTTATCGTATCAAACTAAAGTGACCTTGTTTAGTTCTTGTATTTCCCTTTTTATCTATCAATTGTACTGTAAACCAATAATCGGAAGTTGGTAATGTATTGCCCTTAAATGTTCCATCCCAACCACTACTTGATGGATCTATTTTAACTATTAATTTTCCGAACCTATTAAATATATATATTAGTGATGTTGAATAAAATTCATTACTAATTCCTCTTACTTGCCAATAATCATTAAAACCATCATTGTTGGGAGTAAAAAATTTAGGAAAACCAATTACAGGTACTTTTAATTGCACTATACCACAATCATTTTTATCCCTTACAGTAAGCGTACGAATTCCATCCTTTACATAATTAAAAAAAGGGTTGTCCTGAAAATTATCATCATCTAATGAATACTCATAATCTCCAATACCTATGTTATTGTTTTCAGTGAGTATTGTAATAGTGTTATTACTAGAATCATCTGTTACAACGATGTCCTTATGGGTTAAAGATGCTATACTAGATCCTACAACAATTATAGTTTTAGCTAAGGATTTACATCCCCTATTTGAGCTTGCTATTACCGTATATTTTCCTGGTTTGGAAATTAAAGCAAATGAATCTATACTCGTAATTGAATCATTCTCACCTCTCCATTCATATGTGTAATTTCCATTAGCATTATACGTTTTAATAGTGATTGGAAGTAAATTTGAACAGTAAATAGCTTTTTCATCTAATTCGAACTCTGGTTTTGGGTAGACCTTAAACTGTAAGCTGGTTTCGACTGAACAGTTCTTATTTAAAGTATTTTCTACCTTAATAGTAATAGTTTGGGAAGTTGTTGAAAAAGGATTTGGCAAAGGACTTGGTAATATAGTTCCAAGTTCATCAAAATAAGAAACAAGCATTCCTGATTGTCCTTTCAATACATCATTTTCTATAGTTGAAGTATCTATTTCTAGTACACCATCAGAATCATCATCACATTGAACAATATCCTTAGGTTTAAAGGCCACAGGCATTTTATCAACTATAAATTCCAAGGTTGTTTCATCGCTACAAGCATTTGTACCCCTAGATAAATCATTTGAAATTTTTATAGTAATTTGTTGACTTCCTGTAAAAAAGGGGTTTGGCAATGGACTAGGTAATATAGTGCCTTTTTCATCAAAATAACTCACTGAAACATTTGATTGTCCGCTTACAACAGTTGATTCAATGTGAGCTGTATCGAAAGGAAAGATCCCATCCAGATCATCATCACATTGACGTTTAATACGTACTGCATTCGCAATTGGAAGGGCTTCGACGTATAAGGTTGCAATATGTTTTAATCCTAAACAAGCATTTACATCGTTACTATCAATTCTAGCATAAATATTTTGTTTATGAGGGCTTGAATTTCTATAATTTGAAATATCTTGTATTGCATTAATTTCAGATAAGGCATTATCCAAACTTTCGTAGTAGGTAATGCTAACTTGTTGTGATGAAAATAAAGGTTTGGTATCTATGAGTTTCTGTTCCAAACTGCTAAAATCAAAACTTGCAATTCCATCTTGATTGTTGGAAGGAGAATCATCACAAACATAATACGATTGGTGAAATGAGTTTGGTATTTGAGTTGCAGCAACTTTTAAATTAATAATCGCAAGTCTTACGCAATTAGTGTTTGAAATAATTTTCACATACACCTTACTATTTAAAGCGTCTTTATTTTGATAACTAATAGGATCTTCAATAAGCTGTTTATATGAGTCATCTTCATAAAACTCAAAACTTTCATTCAAGTAATTATTAGAAATTAACTCATTAGCTTCATTTAAATTAAAATTAGTTTTACCATCATTCGCTTCATCTCCATCACATTGCTGTAATTCGACATTACTACTTTTTAATATTGGTAATGGATTTACTCTTATTGTAATTGCCGTATTTGTGTAACAAATAGAGTGCGTATTATTTGCAATACGAACATAGATTGTTTGCTCATTTTTAATGGTATTCACAAAGGCATTGGCATTTTCAATTTTACTATTTGTAGTATAGGAACTATCATTAAAATATGAAAATTCAAAATCTTCTGGTGATTTTCCATTTAACAATTCACTTTCTTTTAATGTTAAATCAAATATAGTATATCCATTAGTATCATCTCCATCAAAATCAGTATCACAGGTTTCAATAACCATATTATTTGGAGAGGTAGGATTAACTACTGTTTCAAAAACTGATACGTCAATAGCCAACCTTGGGAAACTTTCACAAGTATTTATGGTTTGTGTAGCATAATATGTGGAAGCATTTACCAATTTTTCAGACACATCAATTGGAGATCCTCCAATAGGCGATGCATACCATTTTATACTGGTTCCACTTATTTTTATATCTGATATAGTTGCATAATCTTTATCACAAAATAATTGAGTTAATGAGCTGGTATTTGGTAAAACTACATGATTTACCGTTAATGTAACTGGAACTCTAGTTTCAGTTATTCTCCAGTTTTCGGTAGCATCTACATAAAAGGTAGTTGTATTTTGAACTATTGGTGTTTTAAAAATATTCCCTGTAAAAAGCGAATTTCCTCCTATTGAAGTAGCATACCAATTTACAATTCCTCCTGATGGTGATGCTGTTAATTCTCCTGAGCCAACTCCACATATTAAATCATTCCTAGTAATTGTAATTTGTGGAATGGGAAGCACACGTACAGTTACAGTTGCTCCATCGCACACTGAAGGATACACTTTATCACATATTATATAGGTCAATTTGTACTCTCCAACTGGTGTATTTGGAGCTAAATCTACAGTTCCATCAGGATTTAAAGTTAAATAACCTGTTGGATCTGAAATTGTTTCGGCTAAAACAACATTCGTTAAATTTGCTTTAATTTTGTTTCTTGTATCGTTTTCAAGCACATTAATAATTGCCATTTGCCCAGTTTTACCATTTGCATCTGGTTCTAAATCATCAACGGCATCAATATCGGGAGGTATCAAACTGCAAATGTTATCGTATACATCTTTAACTTCTGATGCAGTTGATTTTTTATTTGTCACATATATGTATGCAATTGCACCATTAGTATCTTCATTAGGCGCTGAAGAAGGCGGTATATTATCACGTGCAAAAATTAAATTTCCACTTGGATGAATTTTATAATAATCATTGATGTCTGTGTAAGAAGTCACTTTTGTATCACCAATATATACATCAATTACTTTTGATGTTCCATCTCTCGTTAAGGTTAAAAAAGTATATTCATCTCTCTTAAACACATTTGATCTAACATTACCGGTAGGGTAGAAATTTAAATTATTTCCTCGGTTATAAATTCCATTATCTGATGTTCCATTAGAAAAATCAATAATTCTAAAATATTGTGTGGGTGAAGGGTTTGAATTGTATTTTATTATAACAGAAATTGTATAATTATCAAAATTATTTCCAGCTCCATTATTATATTTCAAGCCTGTTTTTGGTTTAAAATTATAAATACTCTTTGAGGCATCAGCACAAAACGGAATCATCTTATTATTACCAAAAGTGTTGTTGTGTACACTTGGATATCCTGTATTTGATCCTTCATTATAATCTACAGGTAATAATTTAATACTTCCAGGTATATATGTTACAGGATCTTGATTGTATAATGAATTATTTAAAAAGAAAAAATGGTTATCAATTGTTTGAGATTGACTCGTATTTACTACTAAAAATAAAATACTTATAAATAGACGTTTTACATATGTTTTATGTAGCATACTTTTCACAACAAAATTTATTTAATGTAATTAAATAGTTTTCTTTTTTTGAAAAATTATTGATTTTGAAATGAATTGTTTTAAATAAAGAAGGGACAGAGTATGTCCCTCCTTTTAGATAATTAAATTAACTCAAACAAAATAATTATCTTTTTTAACACTCCTAATTTTCATTTAAAACAACAAGTGAATTTGTGTTTATTTTTACATAATCACAAGCAATCACATCCTGTTCCAATAAATTTATATGTTATTAGAAATGCTATTTATTCATCCAATTGTTATCATATAAAGCTGATAACAATTGGATTAAAAATTTTAAGTTACCAGACTACCAACCAGCTGGTTGCGTTAAGTTTGGATTTATAATTGTATGATGCAACGGAATTGGATTATAATAGTATTTTGGTTCTTCAAATGATTTTGGCTGGTTTACATCTCCAGTCATACCAATAAAACCACTATCACCATCCGTCAAATAAAAAGTCCCATCACTTACATAATATTTCACTAAAGTATCTTTATTAGGAAGTGCATCAATTGGTCCTGTTTCAGAAGGAGAATTCAAAATTGCAATATCAGGAACTCCATCCCCTGTAACATCAATACCTCCAAAAGCAGGTACATACATTCCTAGTTGAGGTTCAGCTAAAGTTAGACCATTTTTCCAACGAAACATGTCTCCTCTTCTAAATCCTTCACATGCAAGTTCAACTCTACGCTCTCTTCTAATTTCTAAAATAACTCCTTTATTATCACCAGTAACATTTGGATATTGTTCAGCCTGAACTGCATCAGGATTAGAATTAGCTGTAGCCATATCTAAACCTGGCATATTTACACGTGCTCTTACTGCATTAATACTTGAATTTAAATCGCCTTGTGTAATCGTTCCTAACTCTGCTTTTGCTTCTGCATAGTTTAAAAGTACTTCAGCATAGCGATAGGCAGCCATATCAGTTTCTGCACTCCATTGACTTTCATCTTCATCATTATGCAAAAACTTTTGCTGGGTATAACCGCCATAAGTTGCTCTTACCAAGTAGTCATTCTCTTCATTAGGATATTTATAACCAGGGCTCATATAGGTTTGACTCATTCGTGGATCTCTATCTTCAAAAACTTCAACATACCCTTTTGTATCGTAATTAGGTTGACTCGTAAATGGAGTTCCATCAGTCATTAAATAACTATCAGTTAAGTTTTTACTTAGTCCCCAATACCAATAAACTACAACTCCATGAGTACGTCTAGGCTCGGCATAACTATATTCTATTTGTAAGATCACCTCTTCATTACCATTATAACTACCCTGAATAAAGAACTCATTATAAGCTGTTTCAGGATCTCCATTCGTCCAAACACCATAGTTACCGCTATCAATAATTTGCTGACTTGCATTTGTTGATTTTGATAAATATAAATCAGCATCACTCAAACCTGCATACTCATGATATTTTCTAAAAGTTCCTTCATATAAGCCAAATCTAGATATTTCAGCCAAAGCAACCCATTTCGTAATTCTAGATCTTGTTGCTGCAGTTTCACTCAAATTTGCAGCTGCAAATTCTAGGTCTTCCATAATTTTACCAACTACAAAATCTCTGGTATCATGACCTTTAGTCAACAATTCATCATCATCTACATTTAATGGAACATCAATCCAAGGAACCATACCATAATCTTTAATTTTACCAATATACCAACGTGCTCTAGAAAACCTGGCAAAAGCAACATAGTGATTTACAACTGCAGGATCAGCAGATTCTGACAAGCCATTATTATCATAGTTAGCCAAAAAATAGTTGATATCTCTCAAGGTACCCCAGCCACTCCAGCCACCAGTATTGGAAACTGTTAAATTACCTTTTAGTAAGGTGTTTAAACCATCACCTTCTGAATGTCTTGTTTGATCATCGGTTGAGTTATCTCTTGATCCGGCACCAAAATAATCGTAAAAACCATTGGTGTAAATTTCTAAATCAGCTGTTGAGTTAAAAAAACCATCTGCTGTAATATCTGTTTCTGGAACTCTATCCAAAAAATCTTTTTCACAGCCAACTAATGTAACCGCAAAAATTATTATTAATAAGATATATTTTTTCATTTTTTTCATTTTTAAAATTTAATAGATGCTCCTATTGAATATGTTCTACGGAATGGGTATCCATTTCCATTTAGATTTTCTGGATCTAAATATTTAAATAGTTTACTAATTTCAAACAAATTTTCACCACTTGCAAATACACGTATTGTTCCAATATTTTTTGTTGCATTCTCAGGTAACGTATATCCTAAAGTCACATTTTTTAATCTAACATAGGATGCATCCTGTAACCAACGTGTTTGAGATAAAGAAACTTCTTTTCCTCCTTCAGCAACATATGATTTTGGTCTTGGATAAAACGCATTTCTATTTTCTGGTGTCCAATGGTTGTTATAATTCTCTTTAGTTACACTTGACCATGGAAATGCAAATGCCGACCAAAAATAGTATCTATCTTGCCAACCTCCAGGGTAATAATCTTTTTTACCAACCCCTTGAAAAAAGGCTTTCAAATCAAATCCATTCCATTGTGCATTTAAATCTAAACCAAAGTTATAACGGGCTCTAGAATTTCCAATAATTTTTCTATCTCCAGGATTATCCAATGTATTATCTCCATAACTTATAACTCCATCTCCATTTAAATCTTTAAATCTAATATCACCTGGTGCCTGAGGTCTTGTACTAGGATAAGAAGCAACATCAGTATGATCAGGTCCAAAATCTATTTCTTCCTGAGTTTGGTAATAGCCATCAGAAACAAATCCCCAAATTTCACCAATTTCTTCTCCCACTCTATATCTACTTAAACTATTAGTTGGATTTGGAAATTTAGTGATAAAGGCTCTACTATCTCCTAAATTAAAAGTAGCACTATATTTAAATGGCTTATTCGAAATATCAAACTCATCTCTCCAACTTACATTAAATTCCCAACCTTCCGTTCTTAAATCTGTAGCATTTTCATCTGGCACAGCTGTTCCTAATACTACAGGAAGCTCTAAACCAGGCGCAAACATGTCTAAGGTTAATCTATGGTAGTAATCAAAACTTGAAGTTAACCTATTATTTAAAAAGGCAAGATCAACACCAATATTCTTAGTTTTTATTGTTTCCCATGAAAAAGATGGCGCAATTAATCCAGGAGAGCTAGCCTCAACAATATTTTCCCCACCAATTAATGATGAAGCATTTCCAGTTCCTAAAAATGGATAAGTTGCATAACTTCCTGCATTTTGATTACCAAGAGAACCATAAGACACCCTAAATTTTAATAGATCAAAAAATGAATCTTCTAAGAAATTTTCTTTGGAAGCAATCCAAGAAGCTGATGCTGATGGATTAAATACCCAACGATCCTCTTTATAATATCTAGAACTACCATCATAACGACCATTAACCTCTACTATATATTTATCATCATAAATATAGTTTAACCTAGCAAACATTCCTTGCACAGCCCAAGAACTATATGAATGACTTACTTCTTGATTTCCAGTTGCCAATTCAACTGAAGGTAAACCCGCAGAAATTAATCCAGATCTTTGCCCTCCCGTTCTATTGTAAGTATGTTCTTCTTGATTATAACCTGCTAAAACAGTTACATTATGTTTTTCATTATACAGGTCATTGAATGTAGCATATACATTATAATTGTTCCATTCTTCTCTCCAATTGGCAAAGCTTGCCCAAGCTTCAGAAGGGCCTTCATATCCAATATTTTGAGGGTTTGGTCCGCTTGAATATTGAACAGGTGTATCATAAGCTTCACGGTCCGTTAGTAATCTTTTAAAACTACCATCACCAACAACAGTTAAACGATCTTCAAAAAATTTCGCTTTTAAGGCAAATGAAGTTTGATATCCATTTTCATTGGTATTATAATTACCTCCTAATAATCTACCTATTGAATAAGCTCCATATTCAGTATATGTACCATCTGGATTGTAAGGTGCTAAGTACGATCTATTCCCCATAACCTGACGCATGAAAGCTGAACCTGTTGCATTAGACTCGTCATATTCATTATTATAAATCCAAGTATTATTACTAAAGTTTAACCAGCTTGTTAAATCATAATCTGACTTCAATCTAATATTAAACCTTTTTTGAACATCATTATTATATTTGTATATACCTGAGTTCTTAACTCCTTCAACAGAAATATAGTAACTACCTTTATCTAATTTTTGTGATATATTCATGTTAGCTGATGTAGAATAACTTACATCATTTAACACTGTTTCTCTCCAATTTGTGGAATGAAAATATTCATATTTATTTGGATCCGTTGGGCTAATTCTGGTTGGTTCAGCATTTCCAAGACTCACTTGTTCAGCATAATCAAATTGCTCTTGAGTGAACAAGTTATACCATGGTTTAGCCATATCATGTAAAAAAGGTAAAACTTTAGCTACATCTAATTCAAGTTCAGGGAATCTACCCAGCGTTTGAATCCTGGTATTTACCGCTACATTTATATTCATTTTATCACTCTTACCACTTTTCGTGGTTACCAACAGCACCCCAAAAGATGCTCTAGAACCATAAATAGAAGCCGCTGCAGCATCTTTTAAAATAGTTACAGATGCAATATCATTTGGATTCATTCTAGCCAAATCCGATTGGGTTGCAGTAACACCATCAATAACCACTAATGGTTCACCACCTGCAAGAGACGTTACACCTCTAATGTTAAAATCTGGTACTGTATTAGGGCTCCCAGAAGAAACAACATTTAAGTTTGCAATTGTACCTTGAAGAGCCTGTCCAACTGTAGTAACTGGTCTGTCTTCAAAAACATCTTCTCCAACAACTGCAACAGCTCCAGATAAATTAATTTTCTTTTTTGTACCATATCCTACTACTACCACCTCATCCAGAACGTTTGAATCTTCTAATAAGATAACATTTAGTTCTAGTTTATTTTCAATTTTTAGTGTTTGAGATGTCATCCCTATATAAGAGAAAACCAAAACATCTCCACTATTCGCAGAAATTGAGTATTTACCATCAAAATCGGTATCAGTCCCTCTAGACGTTCCTTCAATTATGATTGTTACACCAGGAAGAGGAGTACCATTTTTATCTGTTACAATACCTGTAACATTCCGTTGTTGCACATTCTCAGAAACCTCTATTGAATTTACAGTTACCGAAGCACGAGCTTGAATTATAAATAAGGATAAACATAGCAGCAACAACGTTGCTTTTGTTGTATAACCTATTTTATATAGACTAGATTTTCTAAACCTAAAATTTTTAATATTTTTCATATAATTAAGTATTATATTGTTTAGTTATTTTTATTAATTAATAGGCACATTTACATCCGATATACTTGCTATAACACTTGGGTTCAATACAGTTCCCAACATCACTAAGTCTGAACAATTAATCGGTCCATCTTCACCATTATCATCTGAAAACACATAAAAATTAGATGTTTCTGGTGCGAAATAAGAATCTGAAGCAACATCATTAACCATATGTACTAATTCTCCATCAACATATATTTTAAATGTTTGAGTTGCGCCATCTAACGTAGTAACAATTCTATGCCAAGTATTACCTTGAACTAGATTTCCTTCTGAATCTGACAATCCATTTAACCAAAAACCAGCATTCGGTTTTATGTATAAAGTACCATCAACTGAATTGTTTGGATTGTTTTGCATTAAATTAACGTACGTATCTACAGCTGGAGCTTTTACATCATAAATAATTGTATAAGTATTTACTTTATCTCCACCACTAGCTGGTAAACCATGGTCTACTAAATATCCACTACCTGTTTCTACAAATGATGCTCCATCATCACCTGACACACCTGCAACTGCAGTTTCTGTTCCATGCAATTCTAAATTATTTCCAATAGTTGCTTTTCCTAAATTATCAGCATCATCAAATTTCCATCTACCTGCTACTACTTCAGAATAATCAACAAGTACCGGCTCATTTATTGAAGGTAATGCAGTTACCTGATCATCTGAAAAGGCTGAATCAAATAACATTAATGATGAACAATTAATTGGTCCATCTTCACCATTATCATCAGAGAACACATAAAAATTAGATGTTTCTGGTGCAAAATATGAATCCGCAGCAACATCATTTACTGTATGTACTAACACCCCATCAACATATATCTTAAATGTTTGAGTTGCTCCATCTAAGGTAGTAACAATTCTATGCCAAGTATTAGCTTGAACTAGATTTCCTTCTGAATCTGACAATCCATTTAACCAAAAACCAGCATTCGGTTTTATATATAAAGTACCATCAACTGAATTATTAGGGTTGTTTTGCATTAAATTAACGTACGTATCTACAGCTGGTGCTTTTACATCATAAATAATTGTATATGTATTTACTTTATCTCCACCACTGGCTGGTAAACCATGATCTATTGAATAACCGCTACCTGTTTCTATAAACGTTGCACCGTCACTACCAGTAACTCCAGCAACCGCTGCTTCTGAACCATGTAATTCCAAATTATTACCAATAGTCGCTTTTCCTAAATTATCAGCATCATCAAATTGCCAATATCCTACTAAGTTTTTAGCTATTCCTCCAATAAAAAATGTAGTAGGAGCCGGAGGTGGTACATAGTAATGATAAAGTGTGAATTTAGTTTCTCTCACTGAAGGAGTTGTAAATCCATCAATCCCTACGTCAAAATAGGTTACTTTAATATTTAAAGTCACTGATCCATCAACTGGTATATCAGTATCTTTCATTTTTATTTTCCACTTCGCAGAATAACCATATCCATCTTTATAAGATGCCACTTCTGGTCTATCATCTCTAACAAAATTCGAATATTTTCCAACAATTTCTCCACTCTCATCATTTGTTACTTCAATTTTTTCAGGTTTTTGTTGCGCCCAGAAAAATAATTCTATTCTTTGATTTGATGAATAATACTCCTCTACTCCAGGATCATATCCTAAGGCTGCAATTTCATCTGAGGTATAATCATTTCCTGTTTTGGGGTTTACATGTAAAACTGCTATTTTATCTTTACCTTCAAGTCTAGTATCAGGTGCCATTGAAGAAAGATCATCATCTTCCTTACATGACCAAACAGATAGTCCTACACAAGCAATTAAAGAAATAAGACTTAGTTTGGTTTTAAGTCTCCAAAAAAGTTGTTTTGTTTTCATTATAATTTGGTATTAATTAATATTCATTTATTATAAATATGGAATCATATTTATTCAGTTCAATAGTTTAGTTGTTTGATTTGACAACTAGTAATTATTAAAATTAGTTTGTAATAGTAATTGTAGTGGTTCTATGTCATGAAGTTATTACGGTTTTAGTTATTAAAAAGTTTAAAATTCTCGTATCCTAATTGGATAGAATTCAAATCTTCTAAACTGATTTTAAAACCGTTCTGAAATAGAAAAATGAATATTAACTTTATGAAGTTATCGTTAATATAGTTTCTGAATAGAGTTTTAGATATATTACAATATATATCAACAAAAGAAAAATATTTCATACTTTTGTAAATGAATTTAAGATTTAAATTTTTATTTGAATCGACTTTTATAATCGGAGGATGTTGCAACCATTCTCCGTTTTTTTTTGTCTAAATCGATTTCGTAATCAAAGGATTTGTTTCAATATTATTTTAATTTAATTAATGATTATTTGATTGTTTTTAATTTGATATTTAATTGCAAAACTTTTATTTAAAGTTTCTAATACTTGCTCTATACTTTCAATATCGAATATTGCACTGTATGTTTTTTCATCTAACGTTTTATTGTTATTTACAATAGTAACATTATAATGTCTTTCTAATTTTTTTCTAATATTTTTAAAAGTTGCATTTACAAAAACTAACTTACCAGACATCCAGTCAGTGTACAAATGAGTATCAACCATTTCAAACAATATTTCTTCGCTCTTTTTATCCCATTCAGCACTATAACCTGGTTTTAACAGTGCTGCACTCTCTAGATTAAAAGGCGTACCTTTTTTATAAATAGCAACGGAACCTTCAAGCAACACCGTTTTATAGAACTTATCTTCTGAATATGAAGCGATATTAAACTTAGTTCCTAGCACTCTTACATTCATTTCATTTACATTCACCACGAATGGATGATTGGTGTCTTTTGCAACATCAAAAAAGGCCTCTCCATCTAAAAAAACCTTTCTGACCTTACCTTCAACAAAATTCACAGGGTATTTAAGAGTAGATCCAGCGTTTAAAAAAGCTTTGGTGCCATCAGATAATACTACCTGAAATATTTTTCCATGAGGGATTTTTAATTCATTATAGACCAACTCCTCTTTACTATTTTTTGATGATGAATCCAGTGCAGTAATATCTTCATATCTTAATTCACCTCCACTTTTAACTCCGATTACATTCCCTTTACTATCAATAATTTTTTTATCCTCTAATTCGGTTAGGACTTCAATATTCCCATTTTCTAATTCAAGAGTAATTACATTATTTTTAATGATTAAATTATTAGAATTATCAAATTTATTCAAGAAGAAAAAAGAGATTCCAATTATTCCAATAAAAATGGCTGCATATTTTAATCCATTTGAGAATAAGCGTTTTAATCTATTTTTATGCAACCTCTTCTGAGTCTGTTTCCACATTTGGTCACTATAAGCATTGCCTATTGATGTAAGTGCCCAAGCTTTTTTATATTGAATAAAAGTCCTTTTATTTTCGGGAGAAGCGTCTATCCACTTAAAAAGCAATGCAACTTCCTCCTCGGTAGCATTGTTAGATAGGTATTTGTCAATTTGGAAATAATCCATTAATGTTTTGTTTGTATATACTAGGTACACCTCAAGTTCTAGTGACCCTATATAGAAATGAATATTTTTTTAAAATAAATAATCTTTATATAAAAAAGAATGATAAATAATTTGAAAGTTTAGCTTTAAGAATTTTTAATGCTCTTGTCATATTTGCTTCTACAGCTTTCACCGTAATCCCTAATTCTTCAGCGATTTCTTTATTTTTTTTATTCTCTATTCGCCTTTTCTCAAAGATTAATTTGCACCTATCTGGCAATTGTGCAATAGATTTATCAATAAGCCTTTCAAGTTCAGTAATTGCCATAGCGTCAAATTCTAATGCATTAAGCACCTCAATATTTAACTCATTTTCTCTTTTTTCTAATTGAACGTTTTTGTACTTATCAACAACTTTTTTATGTCTAATTAAATTTAAACATTCACTTTTTGCCGAAGTATATAAAAAAGATTTAATCCCGTTTATCTTTTTTACTTTTTCTCTGTTAACCCAAAGTTTTATAAAAGCTTCTTGTGAAATACTCTTAGATTTATCTTCATCCCCTAAAAATTGCATACAGAATCCAACAATAGAATTAAAATATGCTTTGAAATAATATTCAAATGCACGTTCATCACCTTTCTTAAATTGTTTGAAACGAATTTCACTAGGATCCAGATCTATTTTTTTCATTAAAAAACTTTATATCGAGAAATATTTTAGAATTCAAATGTAGTATATTTATTTAATGAAATGATATACAGTTCTAAAAAAAATATTAAACACTAAAAATCAAGTGAGTACAGAAGGCTAACAACGTAAATTTAATAAAACACTAAAAACTTAACGATAAACCTAATGAGTAGGTTCTTCTAAATGGGTATCCATCTCCTTGTAAATTTTCAGGGTCCAAATATTTAAATAATTTAGTAATTTCAAATAAATTTTCGCCACTTAAATATAATCGGAACTTATTAAGTCCAATTTTCCCATTTAAACTTCTAGGAATTGTATATCCAACAGTTACATTTTTTAGTCTAATATAAGATGCATCCTGAAGCCATCTAGTTTGAGCATTTGATACTTCTTTCCCTCCCTCTGCTACATATGATTTTAAACGCGGATAAAATGCATCTCTATTTTCTGGTGTCCAGTGATTGTAATAATTTTCTTTTGTAACACTTGCCCATGGAAAAGCAAATGCCGACCAAAAATAATATCTAGAAGCATTACTTTCTGGATAAAAATCTCTTTTCCCAACACCTTGTATAAACGCTCTAAAGTCAACACCATTCCAACTGGAATTTATATTCATACCAAAATTATAACGTGCTCTTGAATTTCCTATTATCTTTCTATCTCCTGGGTTTTCAAATGTATTGTCTCCAAAATCTATGCTACCATTCCCGTCTAAATCCTTTATTTTAATATCTCCAGGAGCTATAGGTCTGGTACTTGGATAAGAAGATATATCTACTTGAGTTGGGCTAAAATCTATTTCCTCCTGAGTTTGAAAATAGCCATCAGTAACAAAGCCCCAAATTTCTCCAATTTCTTGACCCACTCGGTAGTCATTTAAATTTTTTGTTGGGTTTGGAAATTTTGTTATCCAAGATCTATTATCGCTTAAATTAAAATTAAAACTATATCTAAATTTCTTTTCCAATAAATCAAATTGATCATTCCACCCTATTGAAAGCTCCCAACCTTTCGTTATTAAATCCGTCGCGTTTTCATCAGGTACATTGGTACCTAAAACAACAGGTAAAGTTTCACCAGGTGCAAACATATCTAGAGTAGATCTATGAAAATAATCGAAACTAGACCTGAGTCGTTTATCAAAAAAAGCCAAATCAACACCTATATTTTTTGTCACTATAGATTCCCAAGAAAATGATGGCGCAATTATCCTTGGAGATCCAACTTCCACTAAATTTTCACCACCTATTAGAGATTCTGTAATTCCCGTATTTAAAAATGAATAGGTACCGTAAGTACTCGCGTTTTGATTTCCAAGTGAACCATACGACACTCTTAACTTTAGCAAGTCAAAAATTGATTTTTCTAAAAAGTTTTCTTTGGAAACAATCCAAGAGGCCGAAGTTGATGGGTTATATGCCCAACGATCCTCTACAAAATATCTAGAACTACCATCGTAACGTATATTTCCTTCTATGATATATTTGTCTTTAAAAATATAGTTTATTCTACTAAAAAATCCCTGTACAGCCCAAGAAGACTTTTCTTGTCCTACTTGTTGATCTCCTGTTGCAAGATCAACCGTTGGAAATCCCGTTGAAATTAAATTGGTTCTAGAGCCACTTGTTGTATTATATTTAAACTCTTCTTGGTTGTATCCTACCAAAACAGTTACATCATGATTACTATTAAATGTATCGGTAAAAGTTGCATATACATTATAATTATTTGTCTCTTCTTTCCAATTCTGAAACCTCGCCCATGATTCAGAAGGGCCAATAGTACCTCTATGTCCAGGTCCATCAGAGTATACAACTGGAGCGTCATAAGCTTCACGATCGGTGAGTAATTTCTTGAAATTTGCATCTGCAACCACTTTCAATTTAGCATCAAAAAAATTCATATTTACAGCAAAATTTACTTGATAGTTATTTTCTTCAGTGGTATAATTACCCGCTTCTAAACGCCCTATCATATGAGCAGCGCTATCAGTAAATATACCTTCTGGTGTATATATTGGTTCAAAAGTATAGCTATTAATTATAGATCTAAAAAAACTAGCTCCAGTGGCATTAGATTCATCATAATTATTATTATAAATCCAAACACTATTCCTCAATGTTAACCAATCTGACAAATCATATTCTCCTTTAAACCTAAAGTTTAACCTCTTATGAAGATCATTATTATATTCATATATTCCTTCATTAGTAATTCCCTCAATGGCAAAATAATAGCTTCCTTTATCTACCTTTTGAGAAATATCTATGTTGGCAGTATTTGTAAAACTAATCTTTTTAAAAACTATATCTTTCCAATTAGTTTGGTGATAAAACTCGTACTTGTTCGGGTTAGTCGGACTCACTCTTGTGGGAGCTGCATTTCCAAAACTCACTTGTTTAGCATATTCTAATTGCTCGTGAGAATACAAATCATACCAAGGAACAGCCATTACATCTTTAAAACTCAAAACTTTATACGGGTCTAATTCAAGTTCTGGTGTTCTACCAATTGATTTAATACTTTTGTTTAGATTTATATTAATTTGAATTTTATCCGATTCCCCTTCTTTTGTTGTTACTAAAACGACACCAAAAGAAGCTCTAGATCCATAAATAGAAGCTGATGCCGCATCTTTCAAAATAGAAATTGAAGCAATATCATTTGGATTCATTCTTCCTAAATCCTGCTGTGTAGCAGTTACACCATCAATAACTACAAGAGGTTCTCCTCCTGAAATTGAGGTGAATCCTCTTATGTTAAATAAGGCAACATCGTTTGGACTTGCCGAGTTGGTAATATTTAAATTCCCTATAACTCCTTGCAAAGCTTGCCCTACATTTACAATTGGTCTACTTTTAAAATATTCATTACCTACATACCCAACCGCACCAGATAAATGAATATCTTTCTTAACTCCATAACCTATGGAAACAACCACCTCCTCTAATTCATTTGCATCAATTGTAAGAGAAACATTTAAGATAGAAGTAGTATCTCTAACAGCAACTTTACGGGTAATCATTCCTACATAAGAATATATTAATGTATCACCTATACTTGCTTTTAGGTTATATTTACCGTCAAAATCTGTATCTGTACCGGTTATTTTATTTTTAGTAACTATATTTACTCCAAATAACGGAGCACCTTTTTTATCTGTTACAGCTCCTGATATTTCTTTTTGAAAATCTTTTCGGCTTGTTTTTGGATCAAATAAACTCTTTTTAAAAATTATCTGATTTCCAAAAAACTCAAAATAGATAGTAGTTCCAAAAAATATTTTTGTCAATATCACAGATACTTTCTCGTCCTTTGCAGTAACTGACACCAACCTTTCTAAATCAACAATTTCAGTATCTATAAAAAACTTGTATTCAGTTTGAGACGTAATCTTATTGAGAATATCCTCTACAGTCTCGTTTCTAACATCTAATGATATTTTAGTATTCTGAGAATAGGACACAAAATTAATTTGAAAAAAAATCACAAAAAATATAAATGTAATTAATCTCTTAAAAATGTTTCTGGGGCTATTTGATACTAAATTGATGATTTGAAAAAAATCTAATTATGTTACTACTAAATTAAGACAAATTTAACAGTCATTTTTTAAAAAGCAAACTTTCCATACTTTCTTTTTTATTCGACCTTGCTTCAAATCGCTTTATTTAAACTTATTACTAAAGGTATCGCCAAAAAAAACTTCATTTTAGTTCCTTTTATTTTTTTATAATTGATAAGTCCTACTACAAAACTTATCAAATAAATAACAATATAAATATATTTTGGCATCATAAAAATAGAAAATTCACCACTTTTAACTAGGTAAAAAACAGCAGTCATAAGGTAACTAAATTTCAAACATATATCCAAGTTTAAATATTTCCGTTTGCATCCTCCCTAATTATTATACAGAAGACTTGCAGTGGAGTTCCTGGAGCTGTAGCAATTGTTCTTCTCCAAGTAGCAAGGCTTGGTCATAAAACCGTTTACAACGGTTATAGACTTTGTTAGCATCACTAAGCGAACATTCGTTTTGAGTTTTAAAGCGCATG
>Ga0105356_10002011_pt1 | contig 20359 bp, 21 predicted proteins | sample GOMGulsemesocosm_3_FD_83502 | JGI IMG/M metagenome (GOLD analysis project Ga0105356, IMG submission 83502) | Methane-oxidizing microbial communities from mesocosms in the Gulf of Mexico - GOM9D Gulf of Mexico | ecosystem: Environmental > Aquatic > Marine > Cold seeps | place: Gulf of Mexico... | reverse complement strand
GCTAAAGATATCTGTTTGAAATTGTGGTAATCCTCCTTTAAGACCGTCACCTCCGCCATCAGCAATAAAACTTCCGACAGTTGCAACATCGAGGTTTCCAAAAATAACAATGACAGAAACTACCACTATCGCCATTAATGCTTCAGGTACTTTCTTCGTTAATTTAGGTAATCCCACCATGATTCCCATGGTTAAAGCGATAAGGCCAATCATAGTCCATAGCTGTCCACCATGCATCCAAACCTCCTGACCATTTTCTACAGTCATAAACATTCCAAATTGAGCGACACAAATAACGATAGCCAAACCGTTGACAAATCCCATCATTACGGGGTGCGGAATTAAACGTACAAACTTCCCTAGTTTCAACACACCAGCCAACATTTGAATAATCCCCATTAAAATAACAGTTGCAAACAAATAGTAAAGTCCTAGGCTTTCACTTTCGGCTCCCATGGCATTCCCTTCGGCAACCAAACTCACCATAACAACGGCTAAAGCGCCAGTAGCACCACTAATCATCCCTGGACGACCTCCAAAAACAGCGGTGATAATACCAATCATAAATGCGGCATACAATCCTACTAAAGGATCTACCCCTGCCACAAAAGCAAAGGCTACAGCCTCTGGAACCAATGCCAAGGCGACTGTAATTCCACTTAAAATATCATTTTTAGCATTTCCTGCACGTTTTCTAATAAACTCTGTCATGATGGTTTGTTTTTAAGAAGCGGCAAAAATACGGTTAATATTATTACACACAAGAATTTGTAATATTTAAAAATACGAAAAGTGAAGGACTAAATAGGATCTATAAAATGTGAATTAAAATAAACGGAGCTCTTAGACCAACAGCTTAATATTTGCATATGAGTTCGCCATAGCCTTTTTTATTTGAGCGCTATTGAGCCAGGCAACTTTGGTAATACCTTCGTCTTCTTGGGGCAATAAGGGCCCATCATAACTCGATTTCATTTCAAACCAATAGGTGACTTTTATCTTATATTTTCCGTTACGTTTAAAAATATGATAAGTCATTTCCAACGGTTTTACAATACTCAATCCGCTAATACCCGTTTCCTCTTCCACCTCACGAATAGCCGTTCTATCAATGGTTTCCTTACCTTCAGCCTTCCCCTTAGGTAAATCCCATTTATCATTTCTAAAAATAAACAAGACTTCCCCTTTGTCATTATACACTTTCCCTCCTCCAGCGATAACATTAGGCAGGAGCTTTAAAAAGTTTTTAAGTAAGGTCGTCTTATCATTTCCTATCAGCCGAATAGATTGCAAACTATTTTTTTGAATGTCTTTAATCACCTTACCAATGGGTGTTGATTCAAGCAAATAATTTTTAAAATCGGTTTCTTGTTCAACTTTGGTAGTTAGAACAATGGGCTTATCATTGACAAATATTTGATACATTCTTTATAAAAACAAATAAATTATTCTGTAAAAATATTAATTTTTATGTAGTTTTGCCACTATGATTTTCAATAAAAATGTTGCCAAGAAAACCGCTGAAGCATTACTTCAAATAAAAGCGATAAAATTAAGTCCTAATGACCCATTTACTTGGGCTTCCGGATGGAATTCACCTATTTATTGCGACAATAGAATTGTGTTATCTTATCCTCCTATTCGAAATTTTGTGAGAGAAAAAATGGCAAAACACATTGAAAAGGAATACGGAAAACCAGATGTTATCGCTGGTGTTGCTACGGGAGCTATTGGAATTGGAGCCCTTGTTGCCGAATATTTGGGATTACCTTTTGTCTATGTTAGACCAGAAGCAAAAAAGCATGGACGCCAAAATCAAATCGAAGGATTTATTGAAAAAGGACAAAATGTTGTGGTCGTTGAAGATTTGATCAGTACCGGAAAAAGCAGTTTAAATGCTGTTAAAGCTCTTAAAGCTGCTGATGTTAATGTAAAAGGTATGATCGCCATTTTTTCTTATGGCTTCGATATTGCCAATGAGAATTTTAAAGCCGCCAATGTAAGCCTACATACTTTGAGTAATTATGAAAGCTTATTAGAGCAAGCGCTTGACACAAAATACATCAATACTAAAGAGCTAGAAACTTTGGCTGATTGGAACAGTAATCCAAGCGAATGGAAGGCCAATTAATAATCCTATTGCAGCATATTAATTAATAATAAAAATTGTATTTCGGTGTTTCTCCTTAGCTTAATAACTAAGGGTTTAATACAAAAATACAATCGTTGAATCCTTAATTTTAATACCCATGAATTTAGAATCTCCAAAAGTAAGTATTGATAAACCGGCACAAAATGTCTTTGATTTTTTAACCAATGTTGAAAATTTCGAAAAGCTTATGCCTGAAAACATCAGTAAATTTGAGGTATTAGGAAATGATAAGTTCTTATTTGCATTAAAAGGAATGCCTGAAATAGTTCTTAAACAAAAAGAAGCTATTGCGCCAAACAAAATTGTACTGGGTGCGGCCGGTGGGAAATTAGACTTTTCATTGACAGGAGATATTACAGAGATCGACAGCAGTACCTGTGATGTGAAGTTAACTTTTAGTGGTGATTTTAATCCCATGATGGCCATGATGATCAAAGGGCCTATTGGAAAATTCATAGAAACCTTAGCAACTAATTTACTAACGTCCATCTAGAGGCGTTCCTCTCAAACTCATTTATTTTTAGATGAGACGTTTCGCAATTGATATAATCAGATAAACCTCAATACATCAGGGTGATTTCTTTTAAATCAAACTCCTTTAAAACATCGTCTTCAAGTAGGATTTGAAGCTGCCCAACTTCATTTACACCTTTAATAAAACCTGTAAATACATGGCCTTGCCTGTCTTTAAAACTAGAGGGTTTGTTTTTTCTGAATAATTTCGATTCATATTTATTTTTCAAAACATCAAGCTTCCCTGATTCCAGGAATTTAAAATAGTGTTTTAAATTTTTAATAATAAGCTGAAGGAGTTCATCTAAATTAAAAACGGTGCCTGTCAAGATTTTTAAAGAGGATGCATTTGGTAATTGATCAAATTTCATTTGATTCACATTTAACCCAATGCCAATTATAGAGTCCACCAGTTTGTTGTTTTTTATGACATTTTCAATCAAAATCCCACAAACTTTCTTGTTTTCTGACAAAATGTCGTTAGGCCATTTTACATGTAATTTGGGAATATTAAAACTTTCTAAGGTCTTAACAACCGCCAATGATGTTATTATGCTGATATAAAACTGATCTTCTGTCGTAATTTTTGAAGCCCTTTTAAACACGCTACAGGTGAGGTTTTTAGCAGATTCAACAGACCAAACAGAACCTCTCTGCCCACGTCCTTGAGTCTGGTTTTCTGCCGTAACAACGGTATAATCTTCCAGGGACGCTGCAGCACTTATTTGCTTTAAATAAGTATTGGTAGAGTCGATGGCATTAAGTTTGATTATACGCATATTAACTAAGATTATTTAATTTATAATTTTCTTAAGTATTTTAGAGCTATAAAGACCTAAAAAAATAATAACTTTGTACAAATTAAAACAATTTAATGACGAAAGAAAAAATTAGTGCTGACCAATTAATAACAGTTATATTAAATGGTATTGAAGATGTAAAGGGACAACACATTAATATTTTAGATTTAAGAGAGATAGAAAATACCGTTTGCGATTATTTTATTATTTGCGAAGGGACTTCAAATACGCAAGTTAACGCCATCGTTAATTCCATTCAGAAAAAAGTTAGTAAAGAACTTAGAGACAGCCCTTGGCATGTTGAAGGTAGCGATAATGCCGAATGGGTTTTAATGGACTATGTAAACATAGTCGTGCATGTCTTTCAAAAACATATCAGAGAGTATTATGATATCGAAAGTCTTTGGGGAGACGCAAAAACAACAGAAATAAAAACCAGTTACTAAAAAACAGTTAATGTCAAACAATAAAAAAGAAAATAATAAGAAACCTAAATTTAGTCCATATTGGGTATATGGATTAATCATTGTTATATTTTTAGCGATTAACATGTTTTCTGGAAGTATGGGTTCCTCAACAGGAAGCTTGACTACCCCCGCAGAGTTCTTTAGATATTTAGCCGATGGCGATGTTGAGAATGTTCAAATTGTTAATAGGCATGAAGCTAAAATTTATTTAACAGCAGAAGCTGCTTCAAAAGAAATACATAAAAAATCGATTAAACCACAACTCTTTCCGATTTCGGCAAAATCTCCAAATTATCAATTTGAATTTGGTGATCTCCAAAATTTCGAAAATCTGTTAAGTGAAGCCGTGAGCGATAATAATCTTGGGACTACAATTAGTTATGAAACCGAACAAAATGTATGGGGTGATTTTCTTTTGACCCTGTTACCTTTCGTACTTATTATTGGTGTTTGGATTTTCATTATGCGTCGTATGTCATCAGGCGGCGCTGGCGGCGGTGCTGGCGGGCAAATATTCAATATAGGAAAGTCTAAAGCGAAGCTTTTTGATCAAAACACAGAGGTTAAAACGACTTTTAAGGACGTCGCTGGATTAGAAGGTGCTAAAGAAGAGGTTCAAGAAATTGTAGATTTTCTAAAACATCCGGAAAAATACACTTCTCTAGGTGGAAAAATACCAAAAGGAGCATTACTAGTAGGGCTTCCTGGAACGGGAAAAACACTTTTAGCCAAAGCGGTTGCTGGTGAAGCGCAGGTACCATTCTTTTCGCTATCAGGATCAGATTTCGTTGAAATGTTTGTCGGTGTAGGTGCTTCTAGGGTACGTGATTTATTTAAACAAGCCAAGGAAAAATCACCTTCAATTATATTTATTGATGAAATTGATGCTATTGGTCGCGCAAGAGGAAAGAGTAATTTTTCAGGATCGAATGACGAACGTGAAAACACCTTAAATCAACTTCTTACTGAGATGGATGGTTTTGGAACCAATACCAATGTCATTGTTCTTGCCGCAACAAACAGAGCCGATGTATTAGATAAAGCCTTAATGCGTGCTGGGCGTTTTGACAGACAAATTTTTGTTGATCTACCAGATGTTCGCGAGCGTAAAGAGATATTTAAAGTCCACCTAAGACCATTAAAAAAGGCTAAAAATTTAGATACTGATTTCTTATCTAAACAAACACCGGGATTCTCGGGTGCAGACATTGCCAATGTGTGTAATGAAGCGGCTTTGATCGCTGCTAGAAAAGGACATAAATCTGTTGGCAAACAAGATTTCCTCGATGCTGTAGATAGAATAGTAGGGGGTCTAGAAAAGAAAAATAAAATTATTACGCCAGGAGAAAAAAGAGCTGTTGCTTTTCACGAAGCTGGTCATGCTACGGTGAGCTGGATGCTAGAACACGCCGCTCCCTTGGTTAAAGTTACCATTGTACCCCGTGGACAATCTCTAGGCGCTGCATGGTATTTACCAGAGGAACGATTAATTGTGCGTCCCGACCAAATGTTAGATGAAATGTGTGCTGCCTTAGGAGGTCGTGCTGCTGAAAAAGTAATTTTTAACGAAATTTCTACGGGAGCATTAAGTGATTTGGAAAAAGTAACCAAACAGGCCAGAGCAATGGTTACGGTTTACGGTTTAAGCGATAAAATAGGAAACATCACTTATTATGATTCTTCAGGGCAAAATGAATATGGTTTTACAAAACCTTATAGCGAACAGACGGCCGAATTAATTGATAAGGAAATCTCCAATATTATTGAAGAGCAGTATCAACGTGCTATAACGCTATTAAAAGCTCATAAAGAAAAACTTACAGAACTCGCAGAAGTACTACTCGATAAAGAAGTTATTTTTAAAGACAACTTAGAACAGATCTTCGGAAAGAGACCTTTTGACAAAGAAGAAATCGAAGAACAGGAAGAAAATTCTTCCGTAGAGCAGTAATCAGATACAAAAATCTTAAATTAACTCTAAGTTAATTTAAGATTTTATATCTTTGGTAAAAACCATGACAAAACGTGGTTAATAGCGAAACCCTAAATGAGCCTATTTCGAAAAATTTTCGGCCAAAACAAGGACTCTCAAGAACATATTAAAAATGACGAGAGAGGCAAATATATGCCCGAAATTAAAATTCCTATTGATGAAAGTTTTACCATAAACTTCAAGGCCAATGGGGGTAAGTTTTTATACTGTGATAGTTATAATGAAGTAGACCAAAACCTAAAGCATATTCTTGATGAAAATGATTGGCATGATAAAAATGTCTTTCTTCATGATGAACGCCTGGCCGAAAAATTCAAGAAATTCAATTTATCGGTAACCAATAAGCCTGGTGACTGTACTTATTTTATAACCACCTGTGAATATTTAATTGCTAACGATGGTTCTTTACTAATTTCCTCGAATCAAATTGCAGAAAAAAAACTCTTCGAGCTACCTTCAAATTTTATAATATTTGCGACCACTAGTCAGTTTGTAGAGACAATAAGTGAAGGCTTAAGAGGCATAAAAAACAAGAATAAAGACAAAATTCCTTCTAACATTACTACTATTAAGCACTTTAAGGCTTGTAATGATAAAGACTTTTTGAGTTATGGAAGTAGTTCAAAAAACTTATATTTGCTGCTCTTAGAAGACTTATAAATGAAAGAACTAATTGTTAGAGCATTATCGGGAATCCTGTACGTATCCTTGTTTGTACTTGCACTGTATTCTCAGCACGCATTAATTGCTTTGTTTTTTATTTTTGGGATTGTTTCCCTAGCCGAATTCAATAAGCTCATTCAATTAAAGGGGATTATTTCATTCGTTATATTTATCCTGCTTTATATTGCAATTGCATATTGGCCATTACTATTGGACTATAATGAGACTTTCGATGCTATTGTTCAAATACTACATGTTCTGACAATCTTTGTTCAGTTATTTCTTATCAGGGATTTATTTTCGGAAAAAACATGGCCATTAATAATAACGAAGCGCTACATCAACACGACGTTTTACCTTTCTAGCTCGTTTGTTTTTATTATCCTTATTGCTAATTATTATGAGGAATTTAATCCAAACATCCTTTTAGGTGCATTTATTTTGGTCTGGGTTAACGATTCGTTTGCCTATTTGGTTGGAAAGAATTTTGGAAAACAGAAGTTATTCCCAAGCATTTCTCCTAAAAAAACAGTTGAAGGCTTTTTAGGTGGGGTATTATTTTCATGTATTGCTAGTTATTTTATTGCCAAATATACAGACACATTAGATTTTACAAGCTGGTTGATTTTAAGCATTATCATCAGTGTTTTTGGGACTATTGGCGATTTAATAGAATCAAAATACAAGCGTCAGGCAGGCGTCAAAGACAGTGGTGTGATTATGCCTGGTCACGGCGGATTGCTAGATCGATTAGATAGTATTATTTTTGCAGCACCATTTATTTATTTATTCTTAAGAATTTTAAAATATGTTTCATAAAGAAGGCCATAAAATTATATTAACAACTTTCGTTTTTGTTGTTATCTCTGTTTTACTCGTTGACCGTTATATTAGTATTTCTTGGTTAGAGCTGGCATTAGAGCTTGCACTACTGATAGTCTTAATACTTATTCTTCAGTTTTTCAGAAACCCTAAGCGTCATACCAACATAAACAATGAGCAAGTTCTAGCTCCTGTAGATGGTAAGGTCGTGGTGATAGAAGAAGTTTTTGAAAAAGAATATTTTAAGGAGAAACGCTTACAGGTAAGTGTATTCATGTCCCCAATAAATGTTCATGTTACCCGATACCCTATTGGAGGCGAAGTGGTGTTTAGTAAATATCATCCAGGAAAATATTTAGTAGCCTGGCATCCAAAGGCCAGTGAGGAAAATGAGCGTACTACTGTTGTTGTAGAAAATAAAACTTACGGTAAGGTATTGTATCGACAAATCGCTGGAGCTATGGCAAGACGTATTGTAAACTACGCCAAACAAAATGACAAAGCAACTCAAGGTGCCGATTCTGGATTTATAAAATTTGGTTCAAGAGTAGATTTATTTTTACCTTTAGATACTCAAATCAAAGTTGAACTCAATCAAAAAGTAATTGGTGGCGAAAGCATTATTGCAGAATTGTAATGACCAATAAAGCCTTAGATAAAGAATTTAAAGACGCGGTAAAACGAGTCAACGCACATAAGGAACCATTTCCTGCAGATATTTTATTGCGCATGTATGCCTACTACAAAAAGGCTACTAACGACTACGGTAGACCCAGCAGTAGAACCCCAATAATAAATGCATTTAAAACCAATGCCCTATTTCAGGCAAAAGATGTCACCGAAGATGAAGCAAAACGGGTGTATATTGATTTGGTTAACGAATACTTTTTATACAGAAAATAATTAGGAAACAGTAGTTTAAAGGATTTCATATTTTTGTGATACTCTGTTGTTTTTCACAGTTATCAAAACCAAAAAGCGCCAAGTTAAATAACTTGGCGCTTTTTGGTTTCATAGTATTTCAATAGATCTGCATTCAAGACAGGAAGCTATTAATTTAAACTTGCAAGACTCGTTTTTAGGGTTTCAATTTTTGCTAAGGCATCGGCCTCTTTCTTCTTTTCACTAGCAACCACCTGCTCTGGTGCTCCTGCTACAAAACGCTCGTTAGACAACTTCTTTTGTACAGATTTCAAAAACCCTTCGGTATAATTTAATTCCTCAGACAACTTTTTAATTTCAGCTTCTACATCAATACTTCCTTGCATTGGCACAAAGTACTCATTAGATTTAACTCTAAAGGTCAAGGCTCCATCAACGGCATCACTTATGTAATTTATAGCCTTCAGATTTCCCAATTTAGAAATTACCTCATCAAAAACAGGACTTGAAGCCTCATTATTAATTACCGAAAATTCTATAGCATCTTTAAAAGCTATATTTTTTTGTTTTCTTATGTTTCTAATTCCTGAGATCACTTCAGAAGCAAAATCAAACGCCCTAATGATGTCCTTATTCACAGGTTTAGATTCTGGCCATTGAGATACGATTAAAGCCTCTTCTGGTGTTCTCTTTGCAATATACTGCCAAATATCTTCAGTTAAGAAAGGCATAAATGGGTGTACTATCTTTAAATTATCTTCAAAAATAGACATGACCTTAGCATAGGTTTTGGCGTCTATAGGCTGTTGGTAAGCCGGTTTTACCATCTCTAACATCCAACCACAAAAATCATCATAAATAAGTTTGTAAATGCTCATAAGGGCATCACTCAATCTGTATTTACTAAAATGATCTTCAATTTTTACCAGCGCTTCCTGAAATTTAGCTTCGTACCATTCTAAAGCTATTTTACTTGAGTTTGGCTGCTCAATGCTATCACTAACTTCCCACAGGTTAGTCAAGTTAAAGGCATTCCATATTTTATTTCCAAATCCTTTACCTTGTTGACACAGGGTTTCTTCGAACATTAAATCATTTCCTGCAGCACTACTCAATAACAAGCCAACACGAACACCATCCGCACTATACGCTTCAATAAGTTTTAATGCATCTGGTGAATTACCGAGGGACTTACTCATCTTTCGACGTTGTTTATCTCGTACCAATCCAGTTAAATACACATTATTAAATGGTTTTTGGTCTTTATACTCATAACCAGCAACAATCATACGCGCTACCCAAAAGAATAAAATATCTGGACCGGTTACCAAATCGTTTGTTGGATAATAGTAGTTTATTTCTTCATTTTCTGGGTTTCTAATACCATCAAAAACACTCATTGGCCATAACCAAGATGAGAACCAGGTATCGACAACATCGGACTCCTGTCTTAAATCGGATATCTCTAAAGCCGCATTTCCTGTTTTCTCTTTGGCTATATCAAGCGCTTCTTCTATATTTTTAGCAACGACAAAATCTTCCTTACCATCGCCATAAAAGAAGGCCGGAATTTGTTGTCCCCACATCAATTGACGCGAAATATTCCAATCGCGAATATTCTCCATCCAATGACGATAGGTGTTTTCGAATTTTTTAGGATATAAATTAATATCAGGATTATCTCCTAAAACAGCTTCAATCGCTGGCTTAGCCAAGTCTTCCATTTTCAAAAACCATTGATCTGATAATCTTGGTTCAATTACAGCTTTGGTACGTTCTGAGGTACCTACCTTATTTAGGTAGGCTTCTGTTTTTACTAAGCATCCCTTTTCTTTTAATTCATTCGTAATTTCTTTGCGAACAACAAAACGATCTTTACCTTGGTAATGCAGTCCGAAAGAATTTAAAGAAGCATCCTCATTAAAAATATCGATAACTTCTAATTTGTGTTTATCTCCTAAAACTTTATCATTTTCATCATGAGCCGGAGTTACTTTTAAACACCCCGTTCCAAACTCCACATCTACATAGTCATCTTCAATAATCGGTATCACACGATTACAGATAGGTACAATGGCTTTCTTTCCTTTTAAATGCGTAAAACGCTCATCATTAGGATTGATACAAATGGCCGTATCACCAAAAATGGTTTCAGGTCGTGTCGTTGCAATGGTCAGCGTCTCTTCACTGCCTTCAATTTTATATTCTAAATAATAAAGACTTCCTTGTTTTTCAACATGAATCACCTCTTCATCCGACAGGGTAGTTTTAGCCTCAGGATCCCAATTTACCATTCTATATCCACGATATATCAGCCCTTTGTTATACAAATCAACAAATACCTTAACGACTGCTTCCGACATTGAAGGGTCCATAGTAAATGAGGTTCTCTCCCAATCACAAGAACAGCCAAGCTTTTTTAGTTGTTCTAAAATAATACCCCCATATTCATTTTTCCATTCCCAGGCATGGGCCAAGAATTCTTCACGGCTTAGGTCATTTTTATCAATGCCTTCTTCTTTTAATTTAGCCACAACTTTGGCCTCAGTGGCAATAGATGCGTGATCTGTACCAGGTACCCAGCATGCATTTTTACCCTGTAATCGCGCATGACGAATCAAAACATCTTGAATGGTGTTATTTAGCATGTGCCCCATATGCAATACTCCTGTAACATTTGGTGGTGGAATTACAATGGTATACGGCTCTCTTTCATCTGGTGTTGAATGAAAATAATTATTTTTCATCCAGTAATCATACCATTTGCGCTCTACATTAGTTGCATCATATTGTGCTGGAATACTCATACTTTGGAATAGTTTTTGAACATTAATGTGCAAAAGTACTTATATTTTGTTTTCTGAGAAATTATATAGACTAATAATGTCCTATTAAATAAGCCGTATGTATTTCTAAGCAGGCATTATGTCTAATATTTTTGTAGATTGATTAAAAACGAAGTATGTTTACATTGAATTTAAAAAATTAAAGTGATGAAAAAATTAATTACTCTTTTGTGTATTGCAATCATGAGTTTTTCTATAAATGCACAAGAAAAAGTAGCGAAAATTGAATTTAAGACAGATGTCATTGATTATGGTACTATCGAGAAAGGTGCTAATGGCGTACGGTTTTTTGAATTTACAAATACCGGTGATGCACCCCTTATTATTACCAAAGTAAAATCTAGCTGTGGTTGTACAACACCTAGTTGGCCTGACCAACCAGTGATGCCTGGTAAATCTGGGAAAATTGAAGTAAAATACGATACGAATCGTTTGAATGCCATTAGAAAAACAATTACAGTAAGTTCTAATGCAGAGACTCCAACGGTAGCCTTAAAAATTAAAGGTACAGTTATTGACCCTAGTAAGAATAGTGTTTTAAAAAAGAAATCTAAAAGCGTTGTAGAACAATAATATTAATGTAATCGTTCGCATTAAAAAACCTCCTTTTGGAGGTTTTTTAATTAAATAAAGATTCTAAGAGGAAATCAAAACGCATTTGCACCCCTTTTCTATCGATTAAAAGCTTAATCCGTTTACCATCTTCATCATAAAACAGGTGTGTTACCTCTTGCAAAGAATACTCATGAACACTCTTATTATTAATAGATAGCACTATATCTCCAATCTGTAATCCAGCCTTCACTGCTGGCGATTCCTTTCGCAATTCAACGATGGTAAAGGAAGGTGCTAACACGTATTTAAATGATTTGGAAACCACGATATCGGCTTTGGCTACAGATTCGTTTTTACTTCCAAAGGTTTTAAGACCGACATTTCTATCTAATTCTTTAACGACCCTAACCCCATCATGCTCTAAAGTAATTCCACTTTTATTATAATAAAATGGATTGGAATAAAAACGATTCTTTCTCAGTGTAATTTTCCGATTTTTATAATCTAATATCACATTAAAGCGTTTCAATATTTCACCTCCAAGACTTCCATTTCTGTCTTTAAAGTTTCTAGCAAAGGATATAGAAGAGGCGTCTGGAAAAGCGACATTTACCCGCTTAAGATTAAACTTCTTAAAGGAAAGTTCTTGAATTTTTGAACGCTTCCCATAAACACTTCCACTTAAGCCCCGTCCTAAGAAGTCTTCAAAATACTTTTCTGGTATTGTTATATTTTTAGATCCATCTTCGAACAACCATAAAGCATCACTCCCTCCTGTATCAATCAATAATTTCACGGTTACCTCAGTATTATTTAGGAGAACCTTTGCATCGACATAAGGTTTATTATTAAATAATTCCAAACCAAAAGTTTCACATTTCCTACATTTCTTTGCTTCGTAATCCTCTGGTGGAATTAACTTGAGATACTTTTTTGAGTAATCAATTTCAACAATAAAATCTTTTAAAAGATCATAGCCTATAATCCCATGAATGGGCACCCCTAATTGGGGAGCAAAATTTAAATCCGGATCAAAAATGGCATACAAATCTTGACTGATACTCAGGGCATCCCCTATTTCAAATATATTATTTCGTGACCTCAAGGCTTCTACAGATTCCCCTTCTCCCAGTCCTCTCAAATAAATGCGCTCTGTTTGATTAATTTGAAGTTCTTCAGTAAGGTTTAAAAAATTAAAAATAATGGGTTTACTTACGCCGGTATCTAATAAAAAAGAAAGCTCAACGCCATTGATACTCACTGGAATTACGATGAGATTATTTATGAGTTTGAATTTAATTTTATCGTAGTCACTCGTCTGAAGAACAAACTTTCCCTGCCCGAAGAAATTCAGGAAAAAACCAAAAAAAACGAGAAAAATCAAATGTTTTTTTTTCATGTAGATTCTTTCAATTAAAACAGGCTCTCTACAAATTACGATTCTTTTACCTAAAATAATCTTAAAGCCTTTTATTTTAAAGAAACTTTAAGATATATTTTGCAACTTTGCAACTCAATAAAAAAGAACAAAATGCCAACGATATCTAATAAAGGGAAATCAATGCCCCAATCACCAATTCGTAAATTGGTACCATTTGCAGAAGCCGCAAAAAAAAGAGGTGTAAATGTGTTTCATTTAAATATTGGGCAGCCCGATATTAAAACACCACAAATTGCCCTTGATGCTGTAAAAAACAACACCCTAGAAGTTGTGGCTTATAGTCGTTCAGAAGGCTCTGAAGAATACAGAACCAAAATCGCTGCCTATTACGATAAAAAGCACATCTCGGTTGATGCCAGTGAAATTATTGTAACTACAGGTGGTAGTGAAGCCTTACTTTTTACCTTTGGAAGTATCATGGATGCTGGGGATGAAATAATTATACCAGAGCCATTTTATGCTAATTACAATGGATTCTCTACAGCTTCGGGGATTAATGTTGTTCCCGTAATATCAAAAATTGAAGATAATTTTGCCTTACCTCCAATAGAAGCTTTTGAAAAGCTGATTACTCCAAAAACCAAAGCGATTCTAATCTGTAATCCAGGAAATCCTACTGGATATCTTTACAGTAAGGATGAAATCAAAAAATTAGCCGAAATCGTTAAAGCACATGATCTATTTTTAATCGCAGACGAGGTTTATCGCGAATTTGCCTATGACGGGACTGAGCATTATTCGATCATGCAAGAAGCTGGTTTAGAAAATCATGCGATCATGATTGATTCTGTTTCCAAACGTTATAGCATGTGTGGTGCAAGAATAGGTTGTATCGTTTCAAAAAATGAGGAAGTGATTGCTACGGCCATGAAATTTGCTCAAGCACGATTATCGCCACCAACCTATGCTCAAATTGCAAGTGAAGCTGCCTTAGATACACCTCAAAGTTATTTTGATGACGTTATAGAGGAGTATGTCTCGAGACGTAATACCTTAATTGAAGCCTTGCAAAAAGTAGAGGGTGTAAAAGTAGCAAATCCAAAAGGAGCATTTTATTGCATCGCAGAGCTACCTGTTGCTAATGCCGATGATTTTGCCCAATGGTTATTGGAAAAATTTGAGTTAAACGGAGAGACTATTATGGTAGCTCCAGCCGCTGGATTCTATTCTACCAAAGGCTTAGGCTTAAACCAAGTTAGAATAGCATACGTACTTAAGAAAGAAGACCTAATTGCTTCTGTAAACATCCTTAAAGAAGCATTAAAACAATATAAGGCCTAATGACTATTCTAAACAACATTTCTTTAAAAACGTATAACACTTTTGGTATTGATGTCAAAGCCAAACATTTTGTTGCGGTAAAGACTGTTGAAGAATTAAAAGCCGTACTAGCTTTAGAAAACTATCCTGAAAAATTTATTTTAGGTGGTGGAAGCAATATGCTTCTGACTAAAAACATAGACGCACTTGTTATTCATATTGCTATAAAAGGAATAACAATTGCGTCTCAAAACAATAGGCATGTAAGCCTAAAAGTTGGCGCAGGTGAGAACTGGCATGAGTTTGTCTTATGGTGCTTAGATCATGATTTTGGTGGCGTAGAAAACCTATCCCTAATCCCAGGAAATATTGGGACTGCTCCTATTCAAAATATTGGCGCTTATGGTGTTGAGATAAAAGATGTCTTCGAATCCTGTGAAGCCATTCATATGAAGTCAAAACAGCTCAGAACATTTAGAAATTCAGATTGTAATTTTGACTATAGAAATTCCATTTTCAAGACAGCATTAAAAGGTGAATATATCATCTTAAATGTAAGCTTGAGACTTTCAGCAGTCCATCATGACATCAAAATAAAATATGGTGCTATAACCAGTGAATTGGAGCGTTTACAAGTAGTATCACCTACCATCCAAGATGTTTCGAAGGCTGTAATTAATATTAGAGAATCAAAACTCCCGAATCCGAAAATCATTGGTAACAGTGGAAGTTTTTTTAAAAACCCCATTATATCTACGACTCAATTTAAGGCCTTAAAAGAAAATTTTCCTGAAATCCCTAATTATATCATTTCAGAAAACGAGGTTAAAATTCCTGCGGGATGGCTTATTGAGCATGCCGGGTTTAAAGGCAAAGATTTTGGAGATTATGGGGTTCATAAAAACCAAGCCCTTGTCTTGGTAAACTATGGAAATGCCAAAGGGAAGGACATATTTAACTTAGCAAAACTTATTCAATCTACCATCGAACGGATTTTTAAAATCTCCTTAGAGGCCGAGGTTAATATTATTTAGTTGATTTTTGCCCTACAAAAGTGGACCATATTAAAATTAAATCGAGATTACTGGTACGATTATTGTCAGGTTTTTATTAATTTTATAACTAAATTAAGCCGTTATTCATATCTCAATACTCAGCCTTCAATCTTGGTTTCAAAACTAGAACAACATATCGTAAGTCTTTTACAAGATGGTGATCAAAGAGCAATTCCTATTATTTACGAGAATTACTCGAGCTCTCTATTAGGTGTTATTTCTAAGATCACTAAAGATAATGCTATGGCTCAGGATGTACTTCAGGAGAGTTTTATTAAAATATGGAGGTATTCAAAAAAGTACGATCCCAATAAGGCTAAATTATTTACCTGGTTATATAGAATCGCTAGGAATACAGCAATAGACAAATTAAGAAGTCATAATTTAAAGTTTGAAAAGGAAATCCAAATCGATGATTCAAACGTATATAAATTATCAACATCAGGATTAAATCAAGATACCATTGATTTACAAAAACATGTTGCAACCTTAGATTTAAAATATCAAATTGTGTTGAAAGCCTTATTTTTCGAGGGAATGACACAACAAGAGGCCAGTGAAGAATTAGAGATTCCACTAGGCACGATTAAGTCTAGATTAAAAATTGGATTGAGAGAATTAAAAAAAATCTACAATCCATAAACCTATAGTCATGAAAAATAAAGTACATATATTTTTAGAATCTGGTTTACTGGATAAGTACTTAATTGGAGCTACTAACGCGATTGAAAATACCGAGGTTGAGACCTATATTTCTACATATCCAGAAGTTAAAGAAGAATATGATTTATTACAGGATCATCTTGAATTAGTGGCAAAATCTCAAGCCATTATCCCAGCGCCTAATACGCTTGATTCCATTTTATCGGCCATAGATAATAAACCTGTGGTACACCTTCATACGACAACTAAGGTTCCTTATTGGTTTAGCATTGCCGCCAGTATTGCGGCCTTGATTTTTGCCGGCACTTCATTTTTACTCTTTAATCAAAACCAGAGCCTTTTAAACGAAAACAACACCATTGCTGATGAAATTTTCGATTTAAGAGACGATATTAACAGTAATAATGATAAGCTTGACGACGTCATGCGTCAGTTTATGAAGCTCAATAATCCAGAAACTGAAAAATATGTATTAAGAGGAAACGAGAGAGCTAAGGATTTAAAGACCGTCGCCTATATTAACCCTGTTGAAAAATCATCATTAATTGATGTGGTTGCTCTTCCTGAACTTTCAGAAGAACAATGTTATCAAATGTGGGCTAAATTGCAGGATAAAATGGTGAATTTGGGTATTCTGGATATTTCCGATCGCAAATTAAAATCGGTACCTTATATCGAAGATGCATTGAGTTTAAGTATCACTATAGAGCCAAAAGGTGGAAATAAAAACGCCTCTCTTGAAAATTCTGTAGCACAAATCCCATTGAAAAAGGACAATTAAAAAATTCAAAATAAATATAAAAGCCTCGTTAATAGCGGGGCTTTTTCATTTTTATGTTCAGAAGAACTCCGATCTAATGAACGATTGATTTGTCTCTTATCTATTAGAAAAACACAAGGGCTGACTTCGAATCTTATATATTTCAAACTTTTAGTAATAGCTTTAATAAAACTTTTATAAATTTATAATGGAAAGCTGTATCTTTGCACTATTAATTTACATCAAGAAATAATCATGAAACTTCTGTTGATAACCATTATACTATTAAGTCTTGCAATAGCAGGAATTGCCATTAAAATTTGGGCTAAAAAAGATGGCAAATTCGCAGGTACCTGTGCCAGTCAGAATCCGATGTTAAATACTGAGGGCGAAGCTTGTGGGTTTTGTGGAAAAACACCCGATGAGTTTAAAGATTGTAATGACACCCAACATTCTTAATTCATAGGAACGTGTTGGATCTTTTATTTTACACTTTCACCTTTGTCGTTTTTATTCAGTCTGTTTATTATGGATTTATTTTTTCGAAATTCGCTTTCGCAAAGACTAAAAGTCCGAAGCAAAAAAACATTGCTGTTTCAGTCATTATCTATGCTAAAAATGACGCAGAACATTTACAAAAAAATCTACCCTTCCTTATCGAACAGGATTATCAAGATTTCGAAATCATTTTAGTCAATGACACCTCCAATGATGATACTCTAGAGGTTATGGAACAGTTTAAGGCAAAGTTCAATCGGATAAAAATTGTAAATGTCAAACCTATAGAAGCTTTTTGGGGGAGCAAAAAATACGCATTGACCCTAGGAATAAAAGCCGCTTCTCATGATTTTCTAATTCTTACTGACCCCGAATGCAATCCGGCGTCTAGATTTTGGATTCAAGAAATGAGCAGTCATTTTAGCAATACAAAACACCTGGTATTAGGGCATACTTCCTTTAACAAACAAAAATATAATCTATTTAATAAACTGGTTCGGTTTGAAAATTTAATCAACGCTATTCAATACCTATCTTTTGCTAAGCTAGGAATCCCTTATAAGGGCGTTGGTAAAAACCTCGGTTACAGAAAAGAAATGTTTTTTAAGGCCAATGGTTTTATGAATCACATGGAAATTCCATCTGGGGAAGACGCATTATTTGTAAATCAAATGGCAAATTCTAAGAATACTGCTATTTGCATTTCAAAAAACAGTTTCACAAAATCAAAAGCAGAAACCTCATTTATAAATTGGATAAACACAAAGAGAGGACAGGTATTAACTGCAAGACATTATAAATCAAAACACAGGTTTCTCTTAAGCCTGTTTCATTTAAGTCAGTTCCTTTTTTGGAGTTTATCCATAGCCTTACTTATCTTTTTATTTAAGTGGGAAATTGTTGTCGCACTCATCGTTCTAAGAATTGCACTTCAATATATTAGTATCGGAAGTTCCGCAAAAAAACTAAATGAAACAGACCTATTGATTCTCCTTCCTTTGTTAGAAATATTTTTAATTCTATCACAATTGGCTATCTTTATAACAAATCTTATTTCAAAACCCCGTCCTTGGAAATAGAACAAGCCATTAAAAAAGCAAAAGAAAACAACCAAATAGCTTTCAATTATTTGCTGGATACTTTTTGGAATGACGTTTATGGATTTCAACTTAAACGTACTGAAAATGAGAATGATGCGGAAGACATCACCATTCAAACCTTTTCAAAAGCCTTTGATAAAATTTCTACCTATAATGAAAAGTACAAGTTTAAAACCTGGCTTTTAACGATTTCAAAAAACATCCATATTGATTTCCTTAGAATGAAAAAAACGTCAATTTCTAACAATGGAAATGATGACGATGACAAACGCGTAAAGGACATTATTGATGAATCTCCATCTCCTGAGGATAAAATTATTACAGAACAGAACCTCACCAAATTGCTTCATGACATAAAGAAACTAAAACCGAGGTATCAGGAGGTTATCAATTTACGATACTTTCAAGAACTAAGTTATCTGGAAATTGCAACCGAGCTTGACGAACCTATGAGTAATGTAAAAGTAAAGCTCCTACGTGCTAAAAAATTACTCGCCGAAATAATTCAAAAAAAGTAATGGGATTTAAGCTCAAACAACTCGGTCCTGGGTTATTATTTGCCGGAGCAGCTATAGGCGTATCCCATTTGGTTCAATCGACCAGAGCTGGTGCCGATTTCGGTCTTGGCCTTTTATGGGCGCTACTTTTGGTGAACTTATTTAAATATCCGTTTTTTCAATATGGCCCCAGATACGCTGCAGCAACTGGCGAAAGTCTATTAGACGGCTATAAAAGATTGGGTAAGGGGATTTTAATCGCCTATTATATATTAACCTTTGCGACAATGTTTAGTATTCAAACGGCAGTAACCATCGTTACGGCTGGATTGGCTTCATCATTATTTGGGGATTTTATAAGCATAGAAATTTGGACCGTTGTCATTTTAGTAATCTGCCTTCTTTTACTTATTGTAGGGCGCTACAAACTATTGGATGTCCTCATAAAAATCATAATAGTTACCTTAACACTAAGCACTATAGCAGCGGTAATTGTTGCGCTTACAAACAGTGATAAAGGACTTTCAATTGAACAAATATTACCATCAAACGCCTTGGAAATTGGATTTCTAATCGCTTTTATGGGTTGGATGCCAGCCCCTTTAGATATTTCGGTTTGGCATTCCCTTTGGGCTATAGAAAAGAAAAAAGACGATACTGAATTTAATGCAAAGTCGGCTTTATTCGATTTTAATATCGGATATATAAGTACTATTATTCTAGGCATAGGCTTCCTCCTTCTCGGGGCACTAGTAATGTTCAATAGCGGAGAACATTTCAGTCCATCTGCTGGCATTTTTTCAAATCAACTCATAGCAATATATACCAGTAGCTTGGGGAATTGGGCATATATCATTATTGGTATCGCTGCCTTTACTACAATGTTTAGTACCACATTAACAACACTTGATGCATCACCTAGAGCGATGCACCGAACCTCACAATTACTATTTAATAAGCGGTTTAAAAGCGGTTATATCTATTGGATTTTAACCTTAGCAATAGGTACGGTAATTATCTTTTTTGTGTTTGCTTCAGAAATGGGCTTACTCATAAAAATTGCGACAATTTTATCCTTTCTAACGGCTCCATTTTACGCCATTATAAACTACAGACTGATCTGTAGCTCACATACTCCAATAGCCTCAAGACCTTCTTTAAAACTACATGTCCTAAGTTGGATGGGCATCTTTTTTTTAATCGGGTTTAGCGTTTGGTATCTCACAATATTATAAGGTTTTGTTAAGAGAATACTTTGTATCTTTGCCTCCAGATTTACAAGACCTATGAGTACAGAAACAACTTCAAATATAGCTCCACAACGACAGGCCAAACCAAAATGGCTTAGAGTTAAATTGCCAACGGGTAAAAAATACACCGAGCTTCGCAGTT
>Ga0105356_10002010_pt1 | contig 20362 bp, 15 predicted proteins | sample GOMGulsemesocosm_3_FD_83502 | JGI IMG/M metagenome (GOLD analysis project Ga0105356, IMG submission 83502) | Methane-oxidizing microbial communities from mesocosms in the Gulf of Mexico - GOM9D Gulf of Mexico | ecosystem: Environmental > Aquatic > Marine > Cold seeps | place: Gulf of Mexico... | reverse complement strand
GCCATAAAGATATTAAGTATCAAGAGCAATTTAAGGCTGGTGAGGATGTTCCTGAAGGTAAATACCAGCTTAAAATAACGGCTAAAGATTATCACGATAAAGTTGAGGCAATTGAATGGCGAGGCCAGCCGTTATCGATTGAGTTAGAGACAATTGACACCGAGCCACCGACGATTAAGCTCACCAACATCAAGCAGGATGGTGAGACCTTATCGTTAACAATCAATTCTAAAGATAATAAAGGGCTTAGGCAGCTTAGCGTTAAAGTTATTCAAGACGAAAAGGAAGTTGAAGGCTCTGCAAAAATATGGCTACTTGATCATCAAACTGAAACCTCTATTAATTGGCTGTATAGCGTTGGTGACTTAGAAGAAGGAGCTTATAAAGCAGGTCTAAAATTAGAAGATGTTAACGGAAATATTCAAAAGCTAACTCATTATTTTTCAGTTGATTTTTATAAGATTGCTGTGCAATTTTACGAAGGTAAAGGTGTTAAAAAAGACTATGACAAAGCTATTGCATATTTTCAATTAGCGTCAAAAACGGGAAATGCAGATGCTCAATTCAGTTTGTGTTGGATATATCAAAAAGATGAAGGGGTAAAGCCCGATGATAAAAATTCGTTCAAATGGTGTCTTAAATCGGCTGAGCAGGGGAACTCAAATGCTCAATATTACTTAGGTTATATGTATGAGAACGGTATAGGAGTCGTACAAGATTATAAAAGTGCTTTAGGCTGGTATCGCAAAGCTGAAAAACAGGGAGATGGAAATGCACTGATTAAAGCTGTTTCGATAGAGGCTAAGCTTTCCAAGAAAAAGACTCAAATAAGTTCAACTGTTGAAGTTAAGCCAATTAAAGACAAAACCTACACCGTCGGTAACGCCAGTTTCACAATGAAAGCTATTCCTGCAGGCTCATTTATGATGGGGTGTGTAAATGGTAAGGAGTGCAAAGACAATGAGCTTCCAGTTCACAAGGTAACTTTAGAAGCCTTCCATATGATGGAAACGGAAGTGACTTGGAACTTATATGAAAAATGTATTGAAGATAAAGCTTGTGTTGAGCTGAGAACTGGCTTTGCAAGCTCGCTTTATAATAATAGCCATGGTAATTACCCTGTTAACTTTGTAAGTTTTGAAAATGTAGTTAATGAATTTATCCCTTGGTTAAATAAAAAAACAAATGCTCAGTTCTTTTTGCCAAGTGAAGGGCAGTGGGAATATGCTGCCAGAGCTGGAACAAAAACAAAATATACTTGGGGTAATGAAATTGATTGTAATAAAGCTCAATATGATGGGCCTATTGGTTCCAGCTGTAATATCCCATTTCAAGGGCAGAGAAAAACAAGTTTAGTTAAGAGTTTTAGTCAAAATGACTATGGGCTATATGATATACACGGAAATGTTGCAGAGCTAACTGAAGATTGCTTCAATGATTCATACAAGGAAGCTCCTGTAAGCAGTGAGCCTTGGAAAAGTGGTGATTGCACTAAAAATATTGTTAGGGGAGGATCATTAATCGATAGTGCTGCAATTCTATATACTCGTAGAAGAGATTATATCGATAAGAGTTGGAATACTGTTGGTACTGGGTTTCGTCTTGTCCAGAATATGAAGTTAGAAATAAACCCAACTCAAAAAAAGGAAAACAGTTCCAAACTTATATCTGGGCGCTATATTGACAACAAAGATGGTACCGTCACAGATACTAAAACAAACCTACAATGGATGAGGTGTGCTATAGGGGAAGAATGGGATGGTGAAAGTTGCATCGGAACACCACCTAGGTACTCTTTTGAAGATGCATTGATTTTAGCTAAAAGTTATGAATATGGAGGGGTAAATGGATGGAGACTACCTACCCCTATGGAGTTGGGCACTCTCGTGAAATGTTCCTATGCCCGTCACGGTGGTTATTATTATTGGCTTTCAGAAGAGTATTCTGAGATTAAATATTTTTACAGATGCGAACACGCTCATGGAGCAGTGATATCTGCTATTGATTTAACTGCTTTTCCAAATACAGCTAAAAAGGCTTTTTGGACATCGAAACAAACCACATATAATGAAGATATGATACATGCTGTTGGATTTCATGATGGAGCATTAACTAATGTAGCAAAGGATAAAATGTTAAGACTTAGATTCTTACGAAGTATCGATAAAGAGAAATCGTCTGATATTCGATACGATTCAGTAGGAGCAAGCTCTGTAATAGAACCAATCAAAGATAAAACTTACACATTAGGTAACACTAAATTCAAGATGAAAGCCATACCTGCGGGAGCTTTTTATATGGGGTGTAATGACTCTGTAAACTGCGATAAAAGCGAACTACCGTATCACAAAGTCACTCTCGATGAGTTCTATATGATGGATACTGAGGTTACTTTTGAATTGTGGAACGCTTGTGCCAAATCAGGAGATTGTTACCATCGAACCATTCAGGCAAATGAAACAGTTAAGCACCCTATAAATGTTACATTTAAAGATGTAGAAAGTTACTTTTTACCCTGGATAAATAAAGTAACTGGAAAGGAGTTTAAGTTACCGAGTGAGGCTCAATGGGAGTATGCTGCACGAGCTGGAACTACAACTAAGTATAGTTTTGGAGATCATATTACCTGCTCTGACGCTCGTTATAATGGAGGTAAAGGAAGTAAATGTTTTAACCCAATAAGAAATGCAAACTATGAAAGTGAATATTCAAGAATAATTACAAAAGAAGTTGCTAGTTTTAGGGCTAATGATTTTGGTCTTTATGATATGCATGGCAACGTTTGGGAGTTTACACAAGACTGTTGGTCTCGTAATTACTCTGAGGTGCGAACTTATATGAAATCAGATTCAGATAACCCTTTTTGCATATTTGGGTGGAGGGCAACCAGAGGTGGAGGAGGTGCCTCTTCCGCGGATAGGCTTCGTTCGAGTATTCGTGGTCATCAGAAAGAATATCATTTCGGTCTTGAATTAACTGGTTTTCGTTTAATTGAAGAAATACCGGTAAAAAAGAATAGATATGCAATTAATAACCAACCTTAGCCTCAGAAACTATTAAAAGTACAAACTATTGATATGAGAGCTAAAATTTATTACGACTTCTAACTCAGGAAAGTTCTCAATTAGAAATTCCCCAGCATATTACCCCTCATAAAATTAAACATGAGGAAGTTCTATGCTTCGGTTATTTGTTCCCCTTTTTACGTTAGTTATCACACTTACTGCAGCGGCTTGGTTTTGGGCAGGAAAACCTACAGCCAATACCACGTTACTGACACCTGTTGAACTGCCTGCGAGCCTTCAACAAATTAATCAAAATCATACGTTACCCCTTCAATATCAATCAGGGCTTAATGAACATTGGTTTGACGGTAGTCGTTTGATAACCGTTGGAGGGAAATTTCAGCAAGAATATAAAATAGATGTATGCGAACAAAGCAAGTATTTGCATTCTCCTAAACCTTTATTCATAGGTTTAGATTATCCCCAAATTAAATCGTTTTTCAATGACGTGAAAAAATTTAAAACTAAAATGCATGATTATATCCATAGTCCTATTTTAGATAAAAAAGATAGTGAAAATGATATTCCTGGGTTTTTTATTAGCGCTAATCATTCAGTTAATTTATTAGTAGTTAACCCAATAGAAGACATACAAATAATTTCTGATAAAGATTACGATGAGATGGGCGAATTTACCTTTATTTCAAATAAAAAATTCACTTTAGTCATTGAAAGGGTAAATAAAGCAAATTGTCAGCTTGGCATGTTAAACATTCGTGTTTATAAGCACGTGCTGCTTTCTCCGCAAATGCATTATTGGCTTGACCATAATAATAGTTGGTCTGCTGGCATTGTGAATGAAGGCATTTATCCCGCCCAAGATCAAATTAGGTATGGTATCGCTAGTTTAAATGAGCATATGCAAAATTGCGGTTTGATGAAACTTGATGAGGCACGTTGGCAATTCGCTTCACGCTATTTTTATACTGATAAACAAACGTCAGGGCAATTCAATGCGGAACAATCGATACATTGCCAAAAAGTGTTGGCGACTTTTTATCATACGCCTGCCGGTGAAGTGTTACGAAGCCGTGCGTTGGCAGAACAAAATGCGATGAAGCCAATTGCCGCGATAGCGTTACCTGACAACGTAAATGTTTCTTCATTGTCTAGCGATAGGCCAGTTAAAATAACTAAGGGTGAAATATCTCATTATCAAACCTTGTTTTATCGAGATACTAACCATGAATCATTTGTTTGGCATAAAGCGTATCAAGAGCAAGTGAGTTTTTCTTTTAATACACCTGATAGCGCATTCTATCTTTACGTTTTAGGCCGTGATGTGGTTGTCGATGGCGCTACGGTATTACAAAAAAATGACCAGTGCGTTAAAGACCTTTGTGAACAACTAAATGATGTTTCACTTTATTATTTAAAGCCAACTAGCCCTCAAATAACCATTCGTGTGAATGGTCTGTCGCAAGCTAATTCTCCAGTATTAAAAAAGCAGCGGTTAGCACTTGGTGAAAAACCTCGTATACACACTTTTATCGATTCAAGCGAAATCTCTGTCGCTAATGAATTTACTGCGCTAGATCGGAATAGCGAAAAGTTAACGGTTGAAGATATTCCTCACTTGCTTGCACCATATTCAGGCCGTATTAATGCTGCTATGGGTAACAATATTATGTTGACCATAAATAAGAGTATGCAACGCGAAGTTAATAAAAGCCTTAAACTTTTCGTCGATAAAATGGCTGAAAAACCTGCATTTGCAACCGTTTCAATTGCAGATGCGAACGGCGAACTACTTGTATTAGCTCAAACACCGCAAGTAAACACTGAAACTAATTATCAGCGTGCTGGATATATTCAGTCAACACGGCCAATTAACTCCCCTTTAACTTTTTTAGCCGCCTACCATGATGATTCGCAGAGGTTTGTTTCAGGCAGTGTGTTTAAGCTTTTGTCAGCCTTACTGATTGTTGAAAAGCTAGGGGTAAATCACCCTATGGTCAAAGGGTTAACCTTTCAGAGCTGGAATGAAATTCGTGATAAAACATTGATGAATCCTGAATTTGGTTGTTTTCCTATTATTAAAAAGTCATGTGTATCGCATGGGCTCAATAACTTTATCTTTGATGGTAAAAAACAGACAATTTACAACCGCATGTATGACCTAAAGGGGAATTTAAAGCATCAAGAAAGTACCTATGGTTTAAAGCAAGCAATTAGAGATTCGTTAAATACCTACTTTGCTTTTATGATTGATAAAGTTGCTCAAGAACCTTTTTATTGGCAAAGCGCCTTTGGAAAGAACGGATATGAACTTACTTCGCCACTAAGGCATTTCATCAGTCAATTTGGCTTTTACGCACCTTTAAGGTTAGATGCCGGCTTATTAGGCGAGGCTGCGGTCGATTCAGTGCTAACTGTGCCAGCAAGTAAGTTAAAGCATTATACGGTGCAATCACATTTTTGGCGGGCAGCGGTTGGTGAACAAAACCGTGTTACAGCTTTGCAGGTAGCTCAATTTACGTTAGCCATAGCTCGACAACGTTTAGTGCCTCTTTCACTATTGAAGTCGGTTGACAATAAAGAAGCAGTGGTTTCTACAACAGCACTGAATATTAAGCCTGAGTCATTTGAACTTGTACAAGAGGCTATGCTACTGGCGGGTAGCAACTATAAAGCACTTAAGGACTTGCCTTTTGATGTGTATGCAAAATCAGGCACAGGCGAGGTGAATAAAAAATATAACAATGCATGGATGACGGCATATGTGAATAAACAAAATCCTGTTGTGATCACCTGTCAAATAGGGCAAGTAAAAGAAACAGGCGGTGATTTATGTGGCCGTTTAATAGCTGAGTTATTACAAAATGAGGCATTAATCCCAGCATTAGGGCTAGGTAGTTAGTTCTTTTTGGAGATAAATATGCAGAATGATTTTTTACCTTATCGAGTCGCCTTTTTTCTATTGGCAATAATGGCTTTTAGCGGTGTGTTTCATCAGCTACCTCAGGTATATCAATTAGAGCAGGTAGTGCTTGATGCAAAGTCGCAGGTTGTGGGAGTAAAAGAGTTACATTCACCTCAAATGTCTTCAAAGCACATAGCAATTGAGGCGGAAGGTGAGAATATTGAGCTAAAGGATATGTCTTCCTCTAGAAAATTGCTGGTAAAATTTCATGATAAAACTGTTAATGCAAGTGGCATGCTGATTACTCAGCCAATTGAATTATTGTTTGGCGATTCATTAATTAAATTGGAGCCTAAAAATAATGGTTTAGAAATTCAACAAGCTGGAAAATCATTTATTTATAATACTGGCGGATTATTTCAAATCAGTCCTGAAACGGAGCCTCTTGAATATTGTCGTGATCTTCCCTATTTGTCAGGTAGCGCAGAGCGGTCGTTAATTAAGTGGTTACTTAAATTTAAGCCTAATGCATTGGCTAACATGTCTATTGGCGGTGATATTCTGTGTAAGACACGTCTTTCAGTATCAGAATCGCCTTATTTACATGCGACAATCAGCTTAATTAAACAACATGTTTTGCTGCACTCATCTACCCCTGAATCTTTGTCTATAAAAGAACTAGGTGGTGAGTGGAAAAGCTTGTCTTCATACGCAATAAATACATCAGGTGAGCTTATTGCTGGTCGAACAGAATACGAAATAACGCGAAATGTTAATAATGAAAAGCAGTACTTAGTTGAGGTTACAAGCAAAAAACCACAACGCTTAAATTCGCCAGAATTAACAACAGAAAAATGGACAGCTGTTTTAGGACAAGCTCCAAAATTTAACGGTATTTCCCAAGCGCTCTTGCTCTTTTCTGCTTGCTTGCTTATAGCTGCGTTCTCTTGGAAAAAAGTGTTCCGCTTTAATAGTTTTCAGCCAACCGACTTAAGCTTATATTTTTTGAGTGTTGTAGGTCTAAGCTTTATTCTAGTGCAGCAACTTGATTTAGTAACTGCCCCACTAGAGTGGCAAGTTATGACTCTGGTGCTCGGTATAAGTTTGCTAATAAAGCGTGGCTGGCACTCTGTTTTGGCTTTTATCGCTTTAGTTGGTGTTTTCAATCAGCTGGTTTTAGGTGTAAATGCGCCGATAGATACCTTACTTATTAAGGCTCAACAGCAAATTGTTATATTAAGTGCTTTTTGCTTTATTGTTGGCTTTTTAAAAGCACTCAACTTTCATTTTTATCGCCACCTGTTAGCCGTGTTAAAAAGCAATCACTGGTTTGGGCTAGCGGTCAAGTATGGCTTAGTACTTGTTTACTGCTTGTTACTACTCAACCAATTTTTCTCGGGCAGTGAAACGGGTATTCCTAACTTTGTTAACCCCACCGAAATGATAAAGCTGGTCATGGCGTTTGTGTCAGCTTTTTTTATCGGCAGTCTATTTTTATACCATGGAAAAGGGTTATTTCCTCAGTTGGTAAAGTTACTTGTAGCGGGTGCAGTATTTCTTGTATTTGCATTGTTATTTTTAGCGAGTATTAAAGACTTTTCGCCAGTGGTTATTCTATCTGGAATGCTACTGGCCATTACCGTTGTGCTGGCATTAATATTTCTTACACGAGAAAAGACCCAATCGAGGCGATTTGGCTATTTCATTATTGTTCTAACATGCTCTTCAGTTTTTACTGCACATTATTGGGTTGCCGAACAAGTTGATGAACTGTCAATGGATACTTATCAACTTTCTATGCTGCCAGCAGTTGACCGATGGAAGTCATTAAAGTATCCCGAACAAAACTATATTAACGCGTATCAAATAAATGAAGCTAAGCGTGTTCAGATATCGGAATCTACCTCTGGTATTTCACATTGGAACAAACGAATAGCCGTTCCTGCCATCCAAGATGATCTATCACTAACGCATTTGATTGTGAGAACAGATTGGTTATTCAGTTCAATATTTGTTGGTGTATTTGTTGGCCTTGTTAGTTATTGGTTCTTAGCGTCTTGCAACGTGGTTTTATTGTCAATTAAATCAACTGGCTTATTAGTGGCAAGGCAGGAAGTTGTTCAGCTTGCGATATTCTGCGCCTTAATGAGTGCAGCACTACTGACACATATCATCATAAATATTGGATCCAACCTAGGTGTTATTCCGTTAATGGGGCAACCATTAGCATTTCTTAGCGTTGCGAATAGTCACTTATTAACATTTGTTATACCAACCATAGTCGCGTTTTCAATTTTACAAAAAGAACAAGTAAGGGTTATGTCATGAATATTTATGAGTCATTTTTATTACCTACAACGGCATTGCAGTGGGGGATTTTATGTGTTTCTTCAATGCTGATGTTTATTGGTTTTCATTTATTGCCATTTAAGTGGCGTAAACAAGTTGGCCTTATACAGGTAACAATGTTGTTTGTTATTGCTTATTTTGGGTTTGTTGGGGGGCAATACTTGTTTAAGCATGATGACGCAGAGCCTCTAGAAAAGGTAGATAACGAAATATTATTACCTGAGGTTGAGCATTGGGTTGCCATGCAGGTAAAGGTAAAGGGCTTAAACCTTAGGCGTTGTAAAACTACCTACTGTGACATAGTTGCTTTATTACCTATTGGTACGACAGTGATGGTTGATTTAAATTCAAATGATAAAAACTGGCTGAGTGCGAGAGTTGAGGATAAGTCTGGCTATGTATCAAGCATTTATTTGGAGCGCGCAAAATGATAGTTCTGAAAGGTAGAAATAATGATTATGAAGTTATAAAAGCCAAAAATAGTGAAGGTGCTAAGTTGGTTATTCAACTTACGGGCAAAGATCAGGGGAAATTATTACAATGTTTTGATGGTACTGTTGAAAATGCCTTAGATTACATATTGTTCAAGCAACAAAGTTATAGCATTATTGCCTTTAACCCTTTAGATACAAATTTTACTGTAAACCATCGTCAAGTTCAGTTGAATCAATCTAACTATTGGTTGCCAGCCGATATACAGTCACAGGAAATGGTCGGCAAAGGAAGTAGTGGGAAAGTTTATTCTGCAATATCAGCTGATAATCGATTAGTAGCATTAAAAATTTTTGAAAGTAAAATCGATTGGCAGCAAGAGTTAGATAACACAAAAAAGTTAAAAGCACTTAATCCACCTAAAGGTATATGCTTACCCATAGACTTTGGAACATCTAACAATGAGTGGATCATTGTTTTCCCAAGGGGTACGGGGAACTGCCATAAAACATCAGTGCTGCCTATTAATTTGTTGTTAGAGGGCATGCTAAACCTTGCAACAAGTCTATATTGGCTTCATTCACAAGGTTTGTACCATGGTGATATTAAGTTAGATAACGTATTGTTTACCAGTAGTGGCTTATCATTTATTGATTTTGGCTTGTTAGGTAGTCAAATTACTCCAACAGAAAGCATTAAATATATTTTTTATCGAAGCCCTGAAATGACTGTAAATAAAATCAACTTCAAAACAGAAGTGTTAGCGCTTGGTGTTAGCTTTTACCAAATGTTCTATTGCAACTTGCTACTGTCTAATGGCATTAAGTTAGTAAGTGATATTGAAAAAAAATATATTCCGTTATACCAACAAGCTCTGCACCCTCCTAAAGATTGGTCTTCGCCATTTGTACTAAATTTTTATGAGCTAGATAATTTATTGGCCGGTATATTTTCTCGGTCAGACTTACCCAGTGAAAAGCCTACTTTAATTTCATTATTTCAACTGATTAAAGATATGTTAACCTTAGATGATTCCATACGACCGAATGCACAAGATGTTTGCGAGCGAATAATAAAACTACAAGGAATGAGTGGTGAACAATAATATAGTTTCTAAAAGCGATGTTAGAGCGCTAATACTGTCTGATTTACATTTAGAACTTGCAAGTCAGGCAGGATTAAGTTGGCGAGATATACAGCCTCCAAGGCCTGAAGAGTCAAATTATGATGTAATAATTTTGGCTGGTGATATTGCTTTGGGTGGAGAACTTAAAAATCGCTATGACGACCTGTTGGAATACTTTGGTGAGTTAAATAAACTTGATAAACCAGTTCTCTATGTCAGTGGAAATCATGAATATTATTTATCGTATAACTTTGGTAACCTTGGGCAGTTTCTCTCACAAAAGCTAGATAGTCATAAATACAATAACATTCATCTTTTAGATAGAAGCACTTTTGAATATAAAGGAATCACCTTTATTGGCGCTACTTTATGGACCGACTTTGATAACAAAAATGAAGAAGAAATGGATAAAGCAAAAGCTTCGATGTCAGATTATGACTTTATTGCTTTGCCATCATCAGATGGGGCAGAACCAAAGAAAATTAAACCTAAAGATATCTACAAAGAGCACAAGAAAGATTTAATCTATATTACTGAACAGCTCGAAAAATTAGACACTAATCACTGCGTTGTTATTACTCATCATGCACCGGTTAAAAATGATGACCTTACTTTGCACTTACCAAGCGCATATCAAAGTGATTTAAATAAAGTGATCAAAGAATTGAAACCAATAGCTTGGGTTCATGGACATATTCATCAGTCAATAGATAAAACTATCGTAGACACGCGTATTATCTGTAACCCCCGTGGTTATATTGCCCATAAGCGGAAAGATTCAACCGGAAGAGTTGTAGATGTACCTGCAAAAATGAACCCTAATTTTAAATCAGATTTTATCGCCAACTTAACACCTAAGGAAAGTAAATGAGCCAGCCAAGTTTTTGTGAAGATTGTGAAGTTGCGATAGTTGATATATGCGAATTTTGCGGTAAACCGCCAGAAAATAAAACTGAAGACGTTAATAACCAAGTTGAAACTATTGGCTCACCAGGTGACAAAACATCAGTATTATTAAAGCGCTATAAAATCTCTGAGCGGAAGAGGATCATTCCCTTTCCTGGTTTTAAGCTTTATAGCAATAAAAATAATGGTAATGGCTGGCAAATAGTAGAAGAGTTTGAGGAAGTTGAAGGTAAAAACAATTGGTTGAAATGGCTTTTTGGTAAAGAAGAAAGTGGTTTTGTTTATTACCTAAACACACTAACTCTCCCCATTAAATTTGAATGGTTAGTACCTTTTAATGGCGAAAAATATCGAGTGAATACAACAGTGGAGATTAAAGTTTCGTCGCCTGAGTACTTTATTACACATAATCAAGGAAGAGACAGTATATTGCTTGATGAGTTGGCGCAAAATATTGAAGGTTCAGTTAAAGAGCGGCTTAAAAATGTACTAACAGCATTAAATGCTGATTATATCGATTTCGCGAAATGTGAAATCGACATTCAAGCGAGGAGCCAAAATATTCTTGGTGATAAAGGCCTTGATGTCACATCGGTAACGATGAGCGGTGAGGTAGAAGTTGACTTAGTGCTTAAACGCCTTGAAGAAGATCAAATGAAAGCTACTCAACAGCGTGAATTGCTTACACATCAATCTACCGAAGAAAACCTAACTGAGCAACACATAGACAATGAAGCTACTGATACAGCACTGGTTAAATCTGAGAATGATTTAAAGCTTAAACAGGCGGAAATTGAAAAGAATAAAACTATTCGAAAGTCAAAAGCTAAAGCTGAAGTTGAAGCCCTAGAAGAAGAGTGGTTATTAACCGAAACGGAAATTGATATAAGCACTAAAGCAGGTGTAGCTCAATCACAAAGTGAGACGAAAGTCGCTGTGGTTGGAATTCAAGGAAAGGTTGAGTTAGAAGAAGAAAGCGCTAAATTAGATGAGGCTAAAAATAAAAGAGCAGACATAAATATTGATCATGCTCTTAGTCTCCATAAAAAATCAACAGCGCATTTTACTTCACTGAAGCAACCAAGTGAAAGTCAAGATGTTGAAGGAACTCACGAAGAAGTTAAAGTAGAGAGAGATAAACAAAAGCGACATATTAAAGAGCAAGTAATAAATACCTGGAAACCTAGCTATAGCAAAGAACCGCTTGCAGAAGTTAAAGAGTTTGGTCGTTATTTTTGGGATAATATTTGTTCAGAAAGCTCTGCAGTCAACAATCTATTCCTTAATGAAAAATTACATTACATCAGATACGAAGATAACTACTGTCAAGATTTAAGGGCTATAACCAATTTATTCCAAATTCTAAAAGAAGTTAAAAAACTTGAATGTTACGGCTCGTTTTCAGAAACTCATATTGTCTTTGGTGGAGGTAAAGAACCGGAGCCATATGAAGGAATTAATAACTTGTATGCCGATGCTCGGGATGAGTTATTTCGAGAGTTGTTAAAAGGACAAAATCACCATATTAGCGTATCAAACAAAAAATATATTCATGATAGAGAAATGAAGTTGGTCTTCAGTAATGGGGCAGAAGTTAAAATATCTTTATCTCATGGGCTAGCTTATTGGAAGATAAGGTACTTTCCTGATAATGTTAAACAATATTTTAAAGAGCCCGTTAAAAATATAGAACAAGATATGGTTAACTCGTTGAAGACTTTGCAACATCCCAAAGTATTTTGTAATGACAATGTCAAAGATACAAGTGTAACAATTGAAGCTTGGATACCTAAGCTAGAATGAAACTCTTTGTAATTTATTATAATGAATATTAGGTATTCCGCATTAGCAGAGCTTAAGCTTATAAAACGAAGAAGTGTTTAACCCTCTACGAGTCATTACTATAAAGTAATCAAGGCGCCTGGTTTTGAGCTTATAAGTTGCATATCTTTTTGAGGGCCAATAAACCACTGTTTATTGTTACTTTGTAATCTAATATTGGTCATGTTCTCAACGGGAACCTTGTTTTTATCTATATGTACATAGTTTGGGTTAAATAAATAGATATGGCCGATGTGAGGTAGTTGCAGGCAAGATACAATTGCATAAACGCCTTCGATATATTTTATTTGATAGCTCAATTGTGTATCTTCAAAAAACAAATTGATGTTATTTATGCCATTACTTTGCTCAACAGCATAATCTAATGTTATTGAGTGAGACTCGTGACCTCTATTATTTTCGTATTGATAGCTTTCTATCTCCTTAAAAACTTGATGATTAATCTCTGGCAATACTGCTACTGTGGTTTGTGCACAGTGGTTGTAAACCAACTGATGTTGATTGTTAAATTTTAATTCAAAAACACTACGAGATACGATCGTGGACTTCACCAATGGAATAAAATCGCTATGGATTATGTCTCCTTCGCTCCAGCGTTCATCGAGTGATTGAAATAGCCTAACGTCAGAATCTCTCTTGGTATTGTCGCCTCGGCCAAAAGAAACTTTGCTTCGAAATGCCTGAATAGTTTGTTCTTGTTCACCCTTTTTCACCCGCAAGTATAAAGGTTTGTTAATCAATGTTTCTGGTACATGTGGTTTTAATGGTAGAGGTTCTGTTTGATAAAAAGTGTGTTGGCTTTCTTCGGTCAACTCTATTGTATCGTAAACATATGTCCTTGCTTTTATGTGGGCTGAACCCTTAATTGAACCGCCGACAACCGTATCGGCCTCAATAATTAATGAATTTTCTTGCCAATTGAGTGTTAGGAATGAAGTGTAAATAACACTAGGAGTTTTTATTACTATTTCATTAACCAAAGCATTTTTTCCGCTAGGTTTATGTATTTGTCCTAAAAAAGTTGGTTCTTTACTTGGAAAAGTTGGCGGAGTGAGTGGATTAACCTCACCTAACTCATTTTTTAAATGCACAGATATACCATCAATAACTTCTGGGCTAACCAATAGGAACTTAATTGGAAAATCTATCGCTTTATCAAGTGCTATGTTGCCATTCGGTATTATAACTGTTAACTGCACGTTGTGTCCTTTCGTAAACTGAAGTGTAAAGAATTCATTGATTCGCTTGCTGTTAATGATAAGCCATTTACTGAGTAGTCGTCATTACCTTTTAACAACTCAATTTCACCATCTTCAACAATAAATTCAAAAGGGCGCTTAGGTTGTATACCAAAACCATTTATTAACGCCATATCTATGATACAGAAGTCATTGAAGTTAATTAGCCTCTGCTTGCCTAAGGATAAGCTGTATTTCCCAATGTAGTTTATTTGAGGTCCCCATAGAATATTTACATTACTACCTTTCAAGTATTTGCTATAAGTAAGTTCAATATAAACTTTCCCAAAAATAGATGATAGTTTTGGCTCAATAAGTGATTTAAATATATTGGAAAAAAAATCATTTTCATAGGTTGTATGATGGTGCCAAAGCTTATAAGGAATTAGTATTTTTACATTGAAATATGGTTTGGTTTTATTCATTTGTTGTAATAATGCTTTTGTCATTGCGTCAACATCACGCGCTATAAATAGCGCGTAAAAATCGACAGAAACAAAGTTATTTGGTGAAATAATCATGATGTTATTCCCCACTAAATGTTTTTACAAACCAATTTAAAAACAAAGCAACCCACAAGTAGAGATGAACCTACCGATAACTTAACATCATCAGTTAACAGAGTTGCACTTCGCTTATCTAGGATATAAGTAGGCAGTTTTGTGCTATTTGCTATGGGGCTAATTGTCACTTTTTCTTCATTATCTATTGCTAAATAAGCGTGTTCTCGGCTAAATCCATAGGGGGTAATAGAGTCACTTTTACCGTCAGTTTTTAGTGCGGTGTAATTTGAAAGTATTGAGGTTTCTTTGTTGTTTCGACCTAAATTTAGTGTTTTATTATCGTTAAATTTAATCGTAGTCATATCGATGACTTCACCAATTTTATCTATTCCTAATTCAACGAGACCTTTATGAGAACAACTCTGCTCTCTTAAGTCATTATTAATCACTTTATCAAGACCATATTTGTTGAGATAACTGCCACCACAGACAACATATTCAAGCTGTAACAATAATTGCGGTGATAAAGCTGTAATAGTCGGGGGAAGGGGCATATCATTTTCAAAATTTGCAATATCGTTATCTATATTGTCATTGGCAATTATGGAAGGAGGAAGCGGTAAATGATCATCAAAGTTCACCTCTTCAATGTCTACCTGTAAGGTATCGATATCATGATGGTTGCTATAGTTATGTCCAGCGTTGTTAATGACTGTTTCTACAGAACCTGGGGGCGCTAAGTTTTTTTCATATACTTTCACTACGAATTGAATACTTTCTTCTACTCCTGAATCGTTGAAACTAATCGTCAGTTCATTATCTTCCCACTCATAGGTCCAATTACTTGGAGTAGCGACTATAGGTAAAGGAGTAGCAGAATCGATGAAGTCATCAATTTCTGTTTTTAACGCAATATATTCATTGGCTATAATTGATGCAGCTACGGGTTCTTGAGCTTCTTCAAGAATGAATCGATCAATCACAAGAGCTTTTTCGTTTTTGTAAGCTGTCGCTAAAGCCTTCGGATCGTGGCCCATGCTTGTCTTTTTATAGATTTTTATTATTTTTTCATCGTTATCAGTGTGTCTAACATTAGCACCAAATTTAAACATTACTTCATCGTCTTCTAATTCATTGCTACGAGATAATTTAATATCGACCTTTTCAATGTCGTTAGGCAGCGCATGTAAAATACGTTCTCTTAATTTTTCTACTGTTACTTCTTTAAATTCATCTTCAAAGTAAATATATGTATTACGGTCGATTAACACTTCAAGGTAAAATGTTTTTTCTATAATGGCACAAGGTTTGGTTATTTTATTTTTTTCTAAATGCTCTTGAATTTTATCAACTAGTTCATTATTGCATTTTTCTGTAGACGCTTTATTACTGATGTAGTCAGTACATTTCGTCGATAATTTACAAGTTGTTTTTGTGTTGTTAAATAAAATAGTGTCAGGTGTAGATTTGTTAAAAAATGATGTAATACCCATTGTGTTTTTCTCCAAAAGATTAAAATAAATTTCACAGCCAGTACTATGCTGGGAGTTTGGTATTTCTTATCTTGCGGCTCATATCAACTCAAACTTGTTCTGTATTATCTGCCCAATTTTATGCTCTTCTATTGCCCCTTTTCGTAAAAATCCCAGCATAAGTCATGCTGAACAAAAACAATCAAATATTAAGGATGAATTATGAATTTACGCGCAAAATTAAAAGCAGTCGCTCAACAACAGAATGAGACTTTTGCTTCACTTTTGAAAAGAGTAAAAAGTTTAAATAAGGAGCAATTAGAAAATCTTCTTTTAGTCGGGCACGGAAGTGAAAAACAGCTAGCTAAAATTGAGCTTATGAAAATTGAAATAAGAGAAAATACAAAAAAACAAATGAGGGACATGGTTGAAGAAACTGCGAATTCCGCATTTGAAGAAGCGCTAAACCAAGCTGGTTACCAGTTAATGGGACATATTAAGAAAATATAACTTTATATGTATTGTGAGCTCGACGTTTAATTTTCCCAGCATAGACCATGCTGAACCAAAAATATTCAAATATGGGATTTAACAAATGCTACCTCAAAAATTCATTAGTGATTTACGACAAAGCGATAAACAATTCAAAGAAAATGCTGCAACGATGAATAAAGTAAGAATAATGAGTCGATCACAGTTACAAGAATTAAAAGATACAGGTACGCCACATGAGAAGGTTTCTGCCGCTCTTGAGCTTAAGGTACGAGAATCTGATGAGTATATAAGTATGTTAATGAAGAGTATTGCTAAGACTAATGTTAATGATGCACTCAAAGAAGCATTAAGAAAAGCCGGCTATAGATTAGTCGGCCATATAGAAAAAATGTAACGAATCTAATTCTTTGTATGTAAACACAACAGTGTTTTAGAGGAAAATTATTGTGGCTAATATATTTGTGATTATTTTTGGTGTTTTTTTCATTTGGCCAGCAAATGCCAATATTCATAAAAAGAGCTTAAGCAATGGTTCTTTTAAAGAAAAAATCAGCTATCAAATAAATGGTGTTGAAATCAAGTTGGCTTTAATTCCTTCTGGTTATTTAATTAAAAAAGAAAGCCAGGCTTACATATCTCCCTTTTACATGATGGAGACCGAGGTCACTTGGCAACTTTACCAAGTTTGTATTGATGAAAATGTTTGCGATGATGCCAATGACGTTGATTTTAATTATGGTTGGAATACGCCTTATCGCCCGGTATTTAATGTTAGCTGGATGGATGTTACTGAAAAATTTATACCTTGGATTAACAATAAATTAGGCCTAAATGGTGCGTACTCTCTGAAATTGCCAACACTCAACCAATGGCGATATGCGGCAACCGCTGGCAGCGCATCTGCTTACCCTTGGGGTAATAAAGTTGATTGTACGTTAGCTCAGTTTGATGGGGGAAAGCAATCTCAATGTCCTTATCGAAAGCTGCCATATTATCGCCTTAGAGGCCCTGCATCTGTTAAATCATACGCAGCCAATCAATTTGGGCTTCATGATATGAACGGAAATGTTTGGGAATGGACTTCTAATTGCTCTACTAAAACGTCAGCAAACCATTGTAAGTATCGAGTAATCACTGGAGGTTCATGGTTTGATCGTGCTGAAAATATAACATCGCTATCTAAGTTTCAATCGTTGATTACTTTACGCGATTACGTCACTGGTTTTCGGCTGATTCAAACACCAATATTTTCTGAAATTAATTAACCGTTTTTCCCTGCGTAAATTAATTCCCAGCATAAAGATAAGTGAAATCTAACTTGAAGGAGGTTATATGATTTTATCGTTATTTGCTTGGCTTAATCCGCATAAAGGCAGCGAGCTGCGAAATAATCAAAGTAATAAGTCCAGCATTTCAAAAGAGTTGGGAGTGAGTTCAGACGGACCAAAACCTGAAATAGGTCGTAATAAAAGTGTAGGAGTAGCTATGAGTTTTTTTGGAAAAGAAAGCCTGTTACAAGGCAAGCAAAGTATCACAGTGGCGAATGTTGATAGTTCAAGTCGTGTAAGTAAGGGGAACCCTTGGTTAGCAATAATCATAGCGTTTTTACTAACGGCATATTTGTTATTTGCTTTGTTTTCCTGGGTATCTCAGGAGCATATCTTTCAAAGAGAGATGTTTTTTTTACAGTTTGGAATTGAGCATGAGATGTTACCTCGCTTTATTGAGCTGAAAAGCGATGGACGTTATGTCACTGCAAAGCTACTTACTTTTTATCTAAGTTATCCGCTAGTAATCATTCTATCTTACCTAATTTATCAATGGCTTGTTACTAGTCTGCACAGGTTTGGTAGTTATTGCGCAAAAGTAAATTATGTCACGCCAGAATTTAGATTGAGAGGTGTTGCTTTTGCAGCAGATATCGCACCGGTCTTCGGCATTATGTCGAGCTTGTGGGCATTAATGAACAAAGGCGGAGATGATGAGTATGTTCGTTGGGTAATGTGCGGGCCAAGCTTCTTAGGCATGACGGCATACGCAATGGCCACCATATATTTACATTGGATGCCAACGTCTGAGGTGAAAAATGGCTGATACCAAGCAATATTTAAAAAGTAAAACCGGCCTATGGCAGCTTTATGTAGATATTCTCATCATGATGATGGTAGTGGCTATGTAAAGTGTAGCTATATGAAAATAGGTGCCAGAAAGCGACATCTTCAACCTAGCAGAATTTGAAGAAGTACTATTACGGCATTGGAATAAAATCATTAAAAAAAGAGACCGAAAATGGAAAAGTTAATCCAATTTAAATTACCATTTAGTTTTGAGAATGCAGGCGAACCAGATATAGAGCTTGATGGTGCTGATATAGTCGTTACATTTAAAGACGAATATTTATATCCTTTCCTGAAAATCCTTTTAGGTGATTATATTGCTTATAAGTGGCAAATGGTCAAAACATTCACAGAGCTAGATAAAGCGGGCAAATGTTACCGAATTAAAAATTCTGAGTGGCTTAAAGAACATGTAAGGCAAGATATTATACACCCCGATGATCAATATTGTCATTACAAGTTCAATTTCAAAGACAGTCAATTGGAAGTGCTAGCGCTAGATATAGATTTAATTTATCAAAAGGCGGAGTCTGTATGAAAAAATTAATAACTTTGAGTTTTATTTTCTTTGTTAGTTATTGCTTTATTAACTTAGCTTATGGTGAAGAAAATACTTCTTCATTTTTCATTGCGGCTGCTAAAAATGATGACATTTCATCTATAACTCAGTCACTTCATAGCAATACCAACGAAGTGAGTATGTTATTTGATTTTGGAAAAAAGTCTCAAAGCAAAAAAACGCGATTTTCAATCATACTTTCAGATCATGACAAAAAACATATTGTCTCTATTCAACTTATTAAAAATGAAGACGGTGAAGTCGGGGTTGTTATCAAAGGGCCTGGGCAGCGAATTCCATTTACCAACTTGGGTAAAAGTAAAAGGTTATCGGTTGTTTTGTCAGAATTAACGACTAACCAGTTAGGTATTACTATTAAGGGGCAAAGAAACGAATATCAGGTGATAGATCTTCCTTTTAATGTAGAACGCCTTAACTTTTGGTTAAAAGGTGGAGAGTTGAATATGTACTATATGATAACGCGCTAAAAATTAGCGTTACTAAATCATTTTTTATTTGATTTTGTTTTCCCAGCATAAACATAATCATATGTAATATAGAGATGGTTTTATGTTTGTTGAAAAAAATAGTTTTTTATCTGTGCTGATGATTATATTAATCACTTTTGCCATTTATGTCGTGCTTTGTCCGTTATTCATCAAGTTGCTTGCTAAGCTAAACTGGCGCGAGGCCTTGAAAAAAGATAATGCTGATTTACATTCCCATAAAGCCGGCACTTACACATCGGGTGGTGTTTTAATTGTTTTTGTTGCGTCGGTTACAAGTTTAATTATTGGTTATAGTTACGCTTCTTCAGTGGTTGAATTAGTAACTTGTATCGCGTTATTTAGTTTTGTAGGCCTAATAGACGACTCGTTTAAAATATATAAAGGAGATGGTCTAAAAAAATCGATAAAAATGGGACTGCTAATTTTAGCTAGTATATTAACAATATTGATTGTGCCTTTGTTTCAACTAAATAGTCTATTCACCTCTTTATTTGCATTGTTTATTATTGTAGGTACGAGTAATTCGGTAAATTTAACTGATGGTATTGACGGTCTCGCATCTTGCGTCAGCATCATTGTGTTAACTATATTTTTATTATCTATGTTAGGTGTGAGTAATACCCATTGGTTTAATCATCTGGGTAAAAGTGAACTTTCGAGTTTAATCATCACAACAGCCTGCGTATTAGGCAGTTGTTTAGGCTTTTTAGTTTTTAATCGCCATCCAGCAAAGCTATTTATGGGAGACACTGGAAGCTTAGCTCTTGGCGGCTTTATCGCCATGTTAAGTTTAAAGTCTAACTCACCGTTGATGCTTGTTTTAATCGGAATAGTGTTTGTTATAGAAGCGATGTCTGTCATTATTCAAGTGTCGGTTTTTAAGTGG
>Ga0105356_10002007_pt1 | contig 20377 bp, 12 predicted proteins | sample GOMGulsemesocosm_3_FD_83502 | JGI IMG/M metagenome (GOLD analysis project Ga0105356, IMG submission 83502) | Methane-oxidizing microbial communities from mesocosms in the Gulf of Mexico - GOM9D Gulf of Mexico | ecosystem: Environmental > Aquatic > Marine > Cold seeps | place: Gulf of Mexico... | reverse complement strand
TTAGTTCACTTAAAATGTAGTTCGAAGCTACGAACATACCACCAAGTGAGCCAATAGGGTTAAAAGCTTGTGCTAAGTTTAAGCGTTGTGTTGACGTTTCAGGTGAGCCCATTGAAAGAATATATGGATTCGCTGTGGTTTCTAATAAGGCAAGACCACAGGTAATTACACATAAAGCTAATAAAAAGAAGTTAAATTGTGCTGTCATACTCGCGGGTAAAAACAGTAAAGCACCAATTGCATAAAGCGCTAAGCCTAACAATATACCTGCTTTATAAGAAAAGCGGCGAATAAAAATAGCGGCTGGGATCGCCATGATGCCATAACCTAAATAGAAGGCGAATTGCACCATAGAGCTTTGTGCATTGGTAATTAGAAAGATATCTTTAAAAGCTTTTACTAAGGGGTTAGTTATATCGTTAGCAAATCCCCATAAAGGAAATAGCGCGGCGACTAATATAAACGGGAGTATATACTCTTTGGCGAGTATTGGCGTTTTAGCAACGTTTGATTGATTAATAGCATCACCTGCTGTTTCGACTGCTGTTGTCATGTTGACCTCTTAAGCTTTAGTTTATCACCTTATTAGCGTTTTACAGTGCAAGGATACACTGATATTGTTCTTGGTGATTATTATATGTAATATACATAAAGTACTCGCTTATTTGTACTGTGTCAATTGATAGCTGTTGATTATTAATAATAAGGACATTAAAAGCTATATGGTAATAATAGTAAATACAAGGAGTGTAGATTTAAATTGATTTATATAAAGTAAAGCTGTGTAAAGATAGTGGTACTTTATAAATAAAGCGCCCTATATTGACATTATGTTTAGTAAATCTGTTTGTGATTATCACTAAAAGGTGAAATATGTCTGAAAATTCGATGTCATCAACCATTATTAGTCGAGAAAATATTGCCGTAAATCGATTTGGTTATGGTGCTCGTGGTGGTGAGCTTGCTCAAGCTAAGGTGGATCCTAAAAAATGGCTGTCGTCTCAGTTAAAAGCCATTGAGTTTAGTGATAAACAACCCAGTTCAGATGATGCGCTTATCGCTCATGCTAAGTATCAAAAACAAAAAAAGCAGATGAAGCAGCAAGGGAAAAGCAAGCAAGCCCAAGCTAGTAAAGCATCAGATAAGAATAATAAAGTGATTAAAAATGCTGCCCGTAGACTTTATATAAAAATGAGCGCCGGGACTTTAATAGAAGCTATTAGCTCTGAGCATAGTGTCAGTTGGCGTTTGTTGGACTTTTTCTCCAATCATTTTAGTGTTAGTACCAGTGGTCGATTAATGTTGGCTTTGTCACCTACATTAGAGCGAGAAGCTATAGCGCCGAACTTACTCGGTAACTTTGCTGATATGTTACTGGCGGTTGAGCAACATCCTGCCATGCTTGTTTACCTTAATAATGAAAAGTCTTTTGGACCAAACTCACGCATGGCAAAAAAGCGTAAGGTTGGCCTAAACGAAAACCTTGCTAGAGAGATTATGGAATTACACACCTTAGGTGTAAATGGCGGATATAGTCAAAGTGATGTGATTGAATTAGCCAAAGGTATTACTGGCTGGAGTGTTAAAAGGCCTAAAAAAGAACAGGGTACAGGTTTTGTTTTTAGGGCTTATGGTCATGAGCCTGGTAGCCGAAAGTTATTAGGTAAAGAATACGCTCAGCGTGGCATTGAACAAGGTCGACAAATGTTACACGATTTAGCTATGCACCCAAGCACAGCAAACTATGTTTGTACTAAAATAGCCCATCATTTTGTTAGTGAAAATCCGCCTCAGTCATTAATTGAAAAAATGCAAAAGACTTGGCTTAACAACCAAGGCAATATTAGAAAAGTGATGTTAACACTATTTAATGCTGAAGAAACTTGGCTGCAAAGCCCACAAAAGTTTAAAACGCCACGAGAATTTGTCATTTCAGCCTATCGGGCAATAGCGCCGAATAAAGTTAATGATAGAACATTAATTAATTCATTAACTAACTTGGGCCAAATGCCTTTTAATGCAGGATCGCCGGCAGGTTTTAGTGATGATGAAAGTGATTGGTTAGGCGCCAGTGCATTAATGGCAAGAGTAGAGTGGTCTAGCTTGGTTTCTGCACAGCTTAAAAGGGTTAATGCTGAGAAAGTTATGGTTACGGCGTTAGGTAAAAGTATCAGTCAAAATACGTATCAAATGGTGATGAGGGCTGAAAGTCGTCAACAGGCAAGTACCTTGTTATTAATGAGCCCTGAGTTTCAAAGGAGATAATGATGATTGATAATAACAAATTTAATAATGCGCAATTAGCTTCTTCTTTGCTTGAGCAAGAGGCCATAGCGTTACGTAAATCTCGACGTCAATTTGTCAAAATGGCAGGTGCAGGTTTAGCTGTTTTATCTTTTCCTATGAGCACAGCATTTGCAAATAGCACTACCAGTAAAGCAAAGCTTACTGGTAATCTTGCTGCTAAAAGTTCTGCAAAAATTGTTTGGGTAGTATTACGCGGCGCGTTAGATTCATTACATACCATAGTGCCAACTTTTGATGAGCAATACTCGAAATTACGGCCTAAGTTATCAAAGAGCTTTGAAAGCCCATTATTACCGTTAGAAAAAGGTTTTGCTCTGCACCCATCATTAAGCAATTTGCATCAGTGGTATCAGGAAAAGTCACTGCTGCCCATTGTTGCTGTTTCATCAGGTTATGCCAAGCGTTCTCACTTTGATGGCCAAGACTTTTTAGAAAGTGGTAAAGGTGAAATAGATCATGACAGTGGTTGGTTGGCTAGAGCAATAAACGCTAAAGATAAAAATGCTTTAGCGGTGGCTCAAACAACACCCATTAGCTTGCGAAGCCCTATTACTAAAGCTGAGAAAGTTAATACTTGGTATCCATCAAAGTTTAAAAATGCAGATGAAGATATTTATGCGGCATTAGATAAACTTTATCAAAATGATGCCGCTCTAAAAGAAAAGTTAACTAGTGCACTTGAAGTCAAGGGCCTTGTTGATGACGGGCAAAAGAAACGTAAAGGTAAGTTTAATGACTTAGCAAAGTCTTGTGCCAAGCTGATGAGTGGAGAACAAGGTCTTGATTGTGCCATGTTAGAGTTGGGCGGTTGGGATACACATAATAATCAGAGCCTTCGCCTAGCGCGCAAACTCTCAGAGCTAGATAATGGTTTGGCTGAACTTAAATCGGGCCTTGGTGATGAGTGGCAAAATACCGTGGTAATTATTGGCACTGAATTCGGTAGAACAGCCAAGGAAAATGGTACCGGCGGTACTGATCATGGCACAGCAAGCGCTTTATTCCTTGCTGGTGGTGCGGTTAATGGTGGTAAAGTAAAAGGTCAATGGCCAGGATTAAAACGTGATGAATTATTTCAGCAACGTGATTTAATGCCTACATCAAATAGTTTTGCTTGGTTTGCCAGTGTTTTATCGCAACATTGGCAGTTGTCTGATCAAGAAATTCAGCAAGTATTTCCTCACGTTAAGGCGTATAGTGAAGTATTGATTCGAAGTTAATATTAGTAAATCATTGAATATTTCGTTGTTAAATTGCGTTTTATATTTAGTTTTAAGTTAAGTCATTATGGTAAAGGTATTGTGAAGTTTATTTATTGTTTGTCAGTTATTGTTGTCGCTTTTTTTATTAATCCTTTTGTACACGCGGTTGAAAATATGGGGCATGCTCTTCAAAAAGATGCACCTATCTCTAACCAGCAGTGTGTATCCTGTCATCAACAATCACAGCATGACTGGCAACAATCCGACCATGCCAAAGCCATGGCCATTGCGAATAAAAACTCAGTTTTAGCCAACTTTAACAATGTCGATGTTGAGCACTACGGCCAAAAAGCGCACTTTTTCATTAAGGATAATCGTTATCAGGTAAAAATCTCTTATGACGATAATGTTGATATTTACCAAGTAAAGTACACTTTCGGTCATTACCCTTTACAGCAATACTTGGTTGAAACAGAGCAGGGCAGATTGCAAGTACTGCCATTTGCTTGGGATGCGCAAAGTAAAACTGAGGGAGGGCAACGCTGGTATCATAACTATAGTCATGAAGAGATAAGACCTGAAGATAGGTTACATTGGCGTCAACCGCTACAAAACTGGAATGGTATGTGTGCAGATTGTCACTCAGATGGTCTTAAGCGAAACTATAATAGTGATAAAAATCAATTTGAAAGCACATTCGATAATATTAATGTTGGCTGTTTGTCTTGTCATAATGATATGTCTGAACATGCAAAAACATCTAAACGTAATGTTGCAAAAGATATTACCTCAAATAAGCATCCTACAGGTCAGTGGCTTAGGGCCGCGACAGACAAAACAGCAAAATGGCAGGGAGCTAAACGTGATAATAGCTTTATGGATAACTGTTTTGCTTGCCATGCATTGCGTGCACCATTAACAGACGGTTTTAATGCCAACACACCATTTTTAGATCAGTTTATGCCGCAGTTGCCAACGGCGCCTAGCTACCATGCTGATGGTCAAATTAAAGAAGAAGTCTATGTTTATGGCTCTTTTTTGCAGAGTAAAATGTATGACAAAGGTGTTAACTGTTTAGATTGTCATGACAAACATACTATGAAATTAAAAATTGAAGGTAATGGTTTATGTTTGCAATGTCATAGCGGCGATAGCTATAACGTAAAATCTCATCATCAACATCAAGATTCATCAGCTGGCGCTCAGTGTGCTAATTGTCATATGCCCACTACAAGGTATATGGGGGTTGATGATAGGCGAGATCATAGCTTTAAGATCCCAAGACCTGATTTATCAGAGCAATTTAATACTCCTAATGCTTGTATAAAATGTCATGACGATAAAAGTAATCGATGGGCGAGTGATAATCTAGAAAAGTGGCATGGTAAGCCCAAAGCGCTCTTAAAGAGTAAGCATTATTTAATGGCATTAAATAATGGCCAAGCTATTAACCTTGAAGATCATTTGAGCATTATTGCAGATACTAAACTTGATGTGATCAGCCGTGCTAGTGCTTTGCAAATGCTTAGCTTTACTACGCAGATGATCACCATTGAGATTTTAAAACCTTATTTAACTCATCAAGAAGACTTGATTAGACTTAGTGCCGCTACTACTGCCTTGTTATTGACCCCTGCAGATAAAGTGCTACATCTTAGCCCGTTATTAACCGATAAATACCAAGCCATAAGAGTGGCTGCAGCGAGAAGCTTAGTTACCAGTACAATAGCGACAGAGCACCAAAAAGCGTTTAATAATGCCTTAAATGAACTTTTAATGAGTAATGAATTAACCAGCTGGCGTGGAGAAGGCAGGGCAAACCAAGGGTTACTGGCATTAGAACAAAACCAAGTATCAAAAGCGGAGCAAGCCTTTTTAGGTGCTATTACTGTAGAACCTTATTTTGATACTGGTTATATCAACTTAGCCGACTTATATCGTACTCAACAACGCTCTGCAGAAGTGGCAAGTGTTTTAGTTAAGGGCATGAAAAACCTTCCTAAATCAGGGGCGTTAAAGTATGCCTATGGTTTGCATTTAGTTAGAACGCAGCAGCATGCTAAAGCACTCAACTTTTTTGAACAAGCGAGCTTAGTTGAGCCACAATCGCCGCAGTATTTATATGCCTTTATTTTATCCCTCGATGGTCAGGGGAAATCGGTACAAGCAATCAATAAGTTACAAAAACTGATAGGCAATTACAGTGATAATCAGCAGCTAAAAGAGCTGGGTTTATATTTAGCGCAAAAGACTAGAAACAGACAAATGTATGACTGGTTTATGGCTGTTAAATAGTTGTAAATTGAAATATCCCTCCCTCTTTGCATAAGCTAAGAGGGAGGGATTTCTGGGAAGAATTTTCTAGTACTTATAACATTCGATTTAGTCATAATATGGCATTTCTACCCAGAAACTAGCACCAGGATCATCGTTGTTTGTATAACCAATAGCTCCATTCATTTGCCCTGCCATCATTTTGGCTATTGATAGACCTACTCCTGCCCCCGATATATTTCCTGACTGGCGAGCTAACCTTTCAAAAGGCATGAAAAGGTTATCTTCCAACTTACAGGGGATTCCTGGACCATTATCCTTGACAATAAAGTGTATTTTACCCTTATCTAAGGTTAGATTTCTTAGTTCTATCTTCCCTCCTTGTTGGATATATTTAATCGAGTTGGTAAGAAATATCGTGATGATCTCTTTAAAATACGCTTGATTACCTTCAACTTGAACCATTGGACTAAGATCTATAGCATTTGTTATTGAAATATCACGCTTGTTTGCTATAGGAGTTAAAAAATGAATTGCTGTCTGAATCGCTTTTAAAGGCGAAAATCGGTCTACTTCTTTTATCTCATTATCATTGCTCAGTTCAGAGAATGTTAGTAATTGCTCGATTAAAGCCAACATTTCTCTGCCAGAGGTAGCTATTTCTTCAATAGAGCTTTTATGCTGCGCCATAGTGTCGTTTCCGGAGCTATAACTTAGTAAGTCACCAAAACCGATAATGGCATTAAGTGGTGTTCTTAGCTCATGACTCATAGAAGATAAAAATTTAGATTTTGCTAAGTTCGCTGACTCAGCAGCTAACTTAGCTTGATTGAGCTCATTAGTTCTTTGGTGAATTTTTTGGACGAGCAAACGCTCTTTCTCTTTCATACGCCCTAGGCGCTCTTTTTCTATTTCTTTTGAAATTGTTCTTGTTGACTCATAGATATTAAATTCAACAGAGGGGGAGTCTGAGTCATAACAAATATTGATTTCATCAGCCCAGCAATTTGCTTTTAAAGCATAATTGAAAATACCTATTATTTTTCCTTGTATAAAAGGACAGCCCCAGCGGTCATCAAACTCCCTTTGCATCAATAGCTCCCATGTATTGTTTACACGAACACTTGCTTTTTTCTGCTCGGGATTAAAGTTTAATATCTCGAAGGTTCCCCAACCTGCACTTGATACGGCTTCTCCCCATTTTAGAAATCCGCTTTCAAAATTATCACTGAGCACTGAAACCATATTATGATAATCTTCATAGGTCCCATAAGAGGCAGAAGAGGCGACTTTTAATCTGAAAAGCTTGTGACCTATTTCATCAGCTATAGGCTGTAACATGGTTAAAAGAGAAGGGTTTATCCAAAAAGTAACTGCGGGGATACCAAAAAAAGTAAAGGTGCCTTTTTCTGTATCCCAGGAAATATCCACGCCATTAACATTTATATTTAAATCTTCGGTCATCCTAACCTCGCTTGGTTATTCTAGGTATTACAAACATAATAATTCTAATCAAGGTGTTGTAATTCTGCCGTTGGCTAAGCAAATATATTATTCACTAAGGGTAAGGTCACAGTAAATTTACTTCCTTGGTGCTCTTCACTTTCGACCTCAATCTTCCCATTCATTTGTTCTACAAGTTTTTTGGTAATAGTTAGTCCGATACCGGAACCTTCTATATCACTATTCTCCATATTTATTCTTTTAAACGGATGAAATACTTCACCTAACTTTTCTTTAGCTATACCTTGGCCAGAGTCCAATATACTAAGTAGTGCTGATTCAGCCTTAACGCCTACTTTCACAATAACACTACCTTCAGGTACATTATATTTTATTGCGTTTGATAAAATATTGAGCAATATTTGCTTTATTTTCAATTTATCTCCTTGCACTTGTAGTCCTGATGAGTTGGCAAAAGACAAGCTAACATCATTGCTTTCGGCAACTGGTTTAAGCAATGACAGGCTTTCTTCAATTGCCTCGTCTATATCGATAGTTTCAGTTACCAACTTAGTTTTATTTGCTTCAATTTTCTCAAGATCAAGTAGACCGTTTATTAGCTCTAACAGGTGATTACCAGCTTTTTCAATCTCAAAAATATTTTCACTATGGGGTCCATGATCACCATCTGTTAATGCTATTAGTTGAGTAAATCCGAGAATGGCGTTTAGAGGGGTTCTAAGCTCATGGCTCATATTTGCTAGAAACTCAGACTTTGCCAAACATTTTTGTTCTGCTTGCTCTTTAGTTAATTGAAGGATTTTATTTTTTATTTTTTCTTCTGAAAAACGCTGTTCTTCTTTTAATTGATGGAGATCCTCCAGGTAATTACGTTGAGAATCAATATATTGCTCTCGAACTAAAGCATAAAGAATCAAGCGTTCTAAAACAAAGCTGTTACACTTTTTGATAGGAATAAAATCAATAGCACCAGTTTCAATGATTTCTAAAGCAAGTTTTTCTGAATGCTCTTCTTTAGAAAAAATGATGACAGGGATGGCTAGAGTAGGTCCATCTTGGATGCATGATAATAGCATTTGGGCATTCATGTCAGATAAATCATAATCCATTAATACACATGAGTAGCGTTTTATACTTAATTTAGACATAGCTTCAGTACCTGTTTCGGCAACCGATATTGAAACGTTAAGTTTTGAATTATTAATGTAAGCAATGAGTTTTTGTTTTACTTCTTTATCGCTTTCAACCAAGAGCAAGTTAAAGTGTACAGTTTCGTAATGCAACATAACTAAGATCCATGCAATAGGCTCTATAAAGGCATATGATTACTTTATAAAGTGGAGAAAAGAGTAAGGCTTTTTGTGAGAACCCTTTAATTAACAGCTAGATTTTATTTTCAAAGTCTTTAGTTACAAAAAGCCTAGTTTAAAAATATGCTCAAGTCTAATTTCACAATAGTTTAGGAATTAAGAAGCAAGTTGGTTATTAACTAGCTAAATCATGAATTGCTGATTGCGTAGCCTTATTTCTCAATGAATTTATAATTCCTCCCCCGATTATCCTTAATCTAATTTTCAATATAATGGTAATTATCTGAATTGTTACTATATTTAACTCAATGATTTTTAGATTAATGACTGAAACTTAGCAGTATCTAAATTCATTATTGGGTACTTAAACATGCTTTTATTAAACCTACTCGGTATTAAGTGAAGGGACTTATATACATGTCGACTAAAACTACTATCTTATCTATTGATGACAATCTACAAAATTTGACCTTAATTGAAAAAGCATTATGTAAAGTATTTAATGTAGTTTCTTCTGATGGAAATGAGCCTATTCTTGAGCTGGTAGAAAGGGTGAAGCCAAGTATTATCTTGTTAGATATTATGTTAGAAGGGAAAACTGGTTATGATTTATGTCAGGAGCTGTATGAGTCAACTGATAATACCAATATCGTAGTAATATTTGTTTCAGCTTTATCCTCCTTAGAAGATAAATTAAAAGCATATAGCTGTGGTGGTTTAGATTACATCTGTAAGCCTGTTGACCTAGTAGAGCTTATTGAAAAATTAAAAGTGATAGATAAAAATATCCAGCATAGTCAACAGCTTTCTCAACAAGCTCAGTTTGCATCTACTACTGCCTTTACATCGATGAAACAAGCCAGTGAACTAGGGTATTTAATCCAGTTTTTCACTGAAACATGTGAGGTTTTGTCTAATGATGAGTTATTTGAAAAAATAACTGATTTTTTTAAATTATTCGATGTTACCTGTTCTCTTGTTTTTAGAACGTCCGTAGGTCAAGAGCAATATCCTAAAGATATACAGTCACGACTTGAATCTGAAATTTTAAATTTGAGTCGAGGTGCGAACCGTATTATTAGCCTTAATAATAAGATGTTAGTGAATTCACCGTATTGCTCTTTGCTCATCAAAGGTTTGCCTGTTGAGGATGAAGAGCTTATGGGTCGGTTGCGAGATCATTTCGCTGTGTTGTTAACCATTATTGAAAGTCGATTGCTATTTATTGATTCGGAGCAAAAACGTCAATCAGATCGACAACTTCATATCACTAAGTTAATAGATGGAGTTTCAGATACCTTCCTGTTCATTAAAGAGCAAGTTCTGCAACAAGAAACTGAAGTTTATCAATTAAACTTATCACTCTCGAACAAAATGAATACAAAAATGTTTAGCTTAGGGCTAAATGAAGATCAGGAAGATGAAATTAATTCTTTTATTGAAGAGGCAAAAGAAGAACTATCTGACATTATGACAGCCAGTTGTGATATTGACCTAGCGCTTAACAAAGTTAACCGCTTGCTTCAAAATTTAAATGAATAAGGACTAAGTTGTTTTGCTATGGAAAAACAAAATATAAGTGTTTTTATCGTTGATGATAACCCTACCAATGTAAAGATGTTATCTCTGATTGTTAAAAAAGAAGGCTTAGTGAATATTAGGGAATATACTGATCCCAGCCTCGCTTTAGCAGAATTTCACCAATACTCTCCTCAGCTTATTTTACTTGATATGCAAATGCCTGTTATTAATGGTTTAGACTTTTTAAAAAAAATTCAGACCGAAGTAGCTGACGCACAAGTTTCGGTTATTATTCTCACTGCGAGTAATGATGTAACCATAAGGCTAGAGGCCCTTTCTTTAGGGGCTCAAGATTATATAGAAAAGCCTTTTAATATTATAGAAGTTGCGCAACGTATTACTAATGTCATACATCTACAAAATAAAAAGCAATCTTTAAAAGAACTTACCGTTGAACTAGGCTCTGAGTTAGAGCAAAGTAATAATACCTTAAATGCGGTAAGTGATATATTGACAGTACTATTTAGCGAATCATCGGAATTTGTTTTTATTTTAAAAGAACAAGATTTAATTATTGATGCCAATGAAGCTGCCCGTAGAAAATTTAATTTTGTATTATCAGATAGAGTCCATATCACTAAACTCTTTTCATTACCCAAGGGAGAATTAGATAAATCTCGGCTAATTGTACACAATCGAGAAGGTGGCTCAGCAATCATTATGGAGTGCTTATTATCTTCATTGTTAATCGATGGGAGCCCCCATCATATATTTATTGGCAAAGATGTTACTCAAAGAGAAGCTGATGAGAAACAGTTAAGAAAAATGGCCGAGAGCCATTATATTTCAGGATTACCGAACAAGTTTCAACTTAATAAGCAATATCAAAAATACTTAAAGAATCATAAGTTTAAAGCACTACCAGCGGTAGTTTTATTTATTGCATTTTTTGACTCAAGTAAAATATCACAGCTTTATGGACCTAAAGCTTTGCATCAAATGATTGTATCAACTGCTAATGTGCTAAAGGAAGTTGTTGATACTTATGGTGTTAACCTTCTTCATTGGTCTGAAAGTGAGTATGTAATCATTTGCTCTACTGAGGAACTAACTCCAATTAATAACGCAATCTCAGATGCATTCTCTCAAACAATAGCTATGGAAGACTTTCGACGGAAATTATCACCTAAGATTGGTAGCTATGTTGCTAGAAGTCATGATGATTTTTGTGATTCAGATACTTTGGTACATTACGCTTCCCTTGCTGCTCATCAAGGAGCAAAGGTTGACGAACCATTCACTGAGTATGATGAAACGCTAAAAAAACATTTAGATTATGTTACTCAAATTGAAAAAGGTTTGCTTAGTGAACTACAAACGAAAAACTTCAAAATGGCGTACCAACCCCTTGTGGAGTTGTCATCAGGAGACACTATTGGCGTTGAGGCATTAATTCGCTGGGAGCATAAGGAATTTGGCATGGTACCGCCCGATATTTTTATTCCTATAGCCGAGAAAGCTTGTTTGATTGAAGATATCGGTACCATTGTCATTGATAAAGTTTTTAGTGAATTTTCTAAGTTAACAGAGCGTCACCCTAAATTGCAGCATGTGGCAATCAATGTAGCGGCACCACAGCTTAATTGTCAGCTTATTGTCCATTTAAAGGAAAACCTAGCTAAATACAATATTTTAGCATCACAAATCAAGCTAGAGCTAACTGAAACTGCATTACTTGATAGTTTTGATAGGGTTAACCCTATATTAAAAGAATTAAGCGAACTTGGTTTTAAGCTGGCACTTGATGATTTTGGTACCGGTTTTTCATCACTAAGTTACTTACACCAAATGCCTGTCGATACACTAAAGATAGATCGTTCATTTATCATCGCATTGCACAATTCAGAAAAAAGTTTATCACTGGTTAAAAGTATTATTTCAATGAGTCACTCCTTAGGGCTTTCGATTGTTGCTGAAGGAATTGAAGATAAGATGACAGATGAATTAATGCAAGACTTGAATGTACAAATAGGCCAAGGTTACTTATATGCTAAACCAACTTTCTTATAGTGTAGTGATTTCAAATGCTCAATGAAATACACCTAACAAATTTGATGTTTTTATATTATAGAACATAGTCTTATGATAGATGATTTACTTAATTTTGCAGAAGAAAAAGAAGCAATGCCAATAAAGAATTATTGGAATGTGCTTATCGTTGACGATGATAAAGAGGTGCATGAAGTTACCAAGCTCGCATTGAAGTATTTTGTACTGGATGGCAAAAGCATAAACTTTATTAGTGTATATAGTTGTGCGGAAGCGAAAGAGTATTTATCTGCTATAGAGGACAATAGTATTGCTGTAATATTACTCGATGTCATCATGGAAACTAACACTGCGGGCTTCGAGGTCGCGGATTATGTGAGAACAAATTTAGAAAATAATCTTACTAGGATAATATTGAGGACAGGGCAAGCTGCTCATATTCCAGAGGAAGAAGTTGTCTTAAAGTATGATATTAATGATTATAAAGCCAAAACTGAGTTGACCTCTAGCCGTTTGTTTATAAGCATGGTAACAAGTTTTAGAGCTTATGATGAACTTATTATCAGGCACAAACATGAAGTGGAGTTAGAAAAATCTCAAAAAGAACTTATTGCGGCTAATCATGCTAAATCGAGATTTCTCTCAAGGATGAGTCATGAGTTATTGACACCACTAAATGCTATTATTGGCTTTTCCCAGTTACAAGAATTAGCTGATAATAGCTTTAATGAGTGTGATAAAGGGGAGTATACGGGGCATGTGTTAAAAGCAGCTCATCATTTAAAGATGCTAGTTGATGATATGCTAGCGCTGATAGATATGCAAAGTGCTAACTTAGTGATAGCTAAAGCACCATGTCAGATAAGCGAAATACTTGATGATTGCATCGCCATTATTAGTATACCAGCAGCGGAAAAAAATATAACGATCAGTATGGTGGACACAGACATAGTTGTATCCGCAGATTATGCTAGGCTGACTCAATGTCTGTTAAACTTATTAACGAATGCAATTAAATTCAATCGGCCAAATGGTAATATCATCATAACTGTTGAAGATATGGCTGATAGAAAAGTGGCATTAACTGTGGCAGATTCAGGAGTAGGCATTGCTGAAAATGAGCAAGCGTATATTTTTGAAAATTTTACCCGCTTAGATTATGCAGACAAGTATGAAATTCAAGGGGTTGGTGTCGGCTTGCCGCTTGTTAAGCAGTTGATCAAGCAAATGGGTGGTGAGGTCAAGGTAGAAAGTACTTTAGGTGAAGGAAGCTTATTTAGCATGATCCTTTCTAAAGCTGAGCTTGAATGACCTTACGCTCACTAGGGTGACAGTTATTTTACAATTATATATTACTAACTTGATTGCAGTGTATTTCTACTAGGGTAATGTCGTCATTTTGGTCATTGTTACCAACATATGAATGAAATTCATTTAAAACTGTCTCAAAACGATTACTTTGATTTCCAAGTAAAGCATGTCGTAACTTTTCATCTCCATACATTTGGTTATTGCTATTTGTTGCCTCAATAATTCCATCACTATAAAAGTATAACCTGTCGCCATTGTTAGCAGATAGAACTTCTATTGTGTCATCAAAGTTTTTTTGGTCAACGATACCTAAGGGGACATGCTTAGACTGAACTAGGCATTTAAGTTTACCGTTTGCGCCTATCATATAACCATCGGGTAGCCCTCCAGACCAAATAGACAATTCATTTTTGTTCTTGTTTACTTGAATAATTGAAGCAGATAAAAACATACCTGTCGGGATGAGTTTATGTAACTGCTGGTTTAATTCAGCTGCAATAATGTTAATAGGACATGACTTTCTTACTAAATCGAAAAACAGTATTGCGACAGGCAAAGTAACCATAGCGGCGGTAATCCCATGTCCAATGGCATCACCAACCAATATAAATGTATCATCATCTTCATTCTTTTCTAATAAAACTAAGTCGCCATTACACGCTGACATGGGGGACATGTAATATTTGACTAAGTCTTTGTCATAAACGCTTTGTTCGAGTGCATTATCAAAAAAACACTTAATTAATGCTTGCTCTTTAGTCAGCTGTTGGTTGATTGCAAACATTTGCTTATTTTTATTTTGAAGGTCTTCGTTCAAGTCTCTTATACGAAGGTGTGCCTTGATTTTTGATTCTAATACTGAAATCTCTAATGGCTTGCTAATAAAGTCATCACCACCACTATCTAAAGCTTTAGTTAATGAAGACTGCTCGGAAAGAGCAGTAATAAATATTATTGGAGTATAGCAACTATCGATACTTGATTTAATCGTTTTAGCCGCTTGGTATCCGTCCATCTCAGGCATATTAATATCCATGAGAACTACATCAGGCGCTTCACTATTATATAACTCAATGGCTTGGAAACCGTCCTTAGCAGGAATAACATCAAATCCACCGATATGGGTAAGCATTTTCGTTAAAAGCTTTATATTTACTTCAAGGTCATCAACAATCAAAACTTTGCGCATAGCTATCCATTTTTTAGTTGTGAGTTAACAATTTATCAACGATCTCTAAAAATTTTTTAATATCTAAAGGTTTCGTTACGTAGTCATCAAATCCTGCCTCAAACCCTTTTTCAATATCTCTAGGCATAGCGTTTGCGCTAATGGCAATTACAGGGGTTTTTGCGGTATTTTGCCTTTGTTTGATGTGCTTGAGCACTTCAAAACCATTAATTCCAGGTAGATTTATATCTAATAAAATAAGGTCAGGCTTATGCTCCTCGGCAAGTTCAAGACCTAACATGGGCTCATGGGCTGTTATAGTTTCGATATTAGGCCTGTGTGATAATATTTGAGTAACAAGCCTTAAATTTGCTGGATTGTCTTCGATATATAAAACTTTTTGAGCATGCTTTTCGGTATATCTAGCCAGAGGGTTATTCATATTAACCTCATTTGAAATAATGTGAGAACGAGTCGAATAGACTTCAATAGGAATATCTACCCAAAATGTAGAACCAACCTTTTGATTATTTTTAAAGCCTATGCTGCCTCCCATAAGCTCAATTAGTTTTTTGGTGATAACAAGGCCTATTCCTGTGCCTTCAATTGCGCTATTTGCTCTACCTAACCGGGCAAATGGCTCAAAGAGTTTTTCTTGCTGTGATGCAGTAAGTCCTAAGCCGGTATCCTGAACTTCTATCCGGTATACTCCTTGCTGTGTGTGCAATGAACAACGGATGTTGAGCTCGCCATTATCCTGGTTATACTTAACCGCATTGCTCATTAAGTTGATTAATATTTGTTTCAATCGTGTATTGTCAGCCAACACCACAACTTCATTTGCTGCCAGTTGATCTTCACTGACTAAGGTATTTTGCTCATAAATAGATAGCTGAATATTTCGTTTTATAGCCAATGGACTGATTAAATGAATAGCATCTGTGAGCACTTCTGCTATGTTTACATTTTCAATCGATAAATCAATTCTGCCGGACTCTATTTTAGCTAAATCAAGGATTTCGTTGATCAGTACTAATAAGTGATCACTGGCTTTAGTTATTTCGCCTAGGTGGTCAACTTGCTCATTCGTTAGAGAGTCTTCTTCAATACTTAATAATTGACTAAAGCCCATGATGGCATTTAATGGGGTTCGTAATTCATGGCTCATTCGGGATAAAAATTCTGATTTTGCTTTGTTAGCATTTTCCGCATCCAATTTAGCGGATTTGAGTTCATGTTCAAACAACTTTTGTGCATCTAAACTTTGCACAACGCCTAACATATGTTGCGGTTCATTGTTTTCATTCAGGAGTACACTGCCAGACTCTTTTAACCAGTGTGTACTACCGTCTGGCCAGAGTACTCTGTGCTCTACATTATATTGATTTTTTGTTGTTATAGATTGCTCTATACAGGTTTCTACTTTATCTCTGTCGTCAGGATGAATCGATTTAAGGAAGTTATCATAGCTTGTTTCTATTTCACCAGGTTTATAACCAAATAGTGGCGCAATATTTTCAGACCAGTAAAGTTCTCCTGTTAAAATGTTCCAGTCCCAAGTGCCAATATTGGCAAAAGATTGACTTGAAGCAAAACGGGCTTCATTTTCTTTTAATTTGGTAATATCAGTGCGAACGGAGACAAATTTGTATATTTTTCCTTCAGAATCTAAAAAAGGCACTATAGTTGATTCCACCCAGTACTCTTGGCCTGACTTACTTTTATTACAAATTTGCCCATGCCAAGTTTCTCCTTGAAGTAGGGTTTCCCAAAGGCTTTGGTAAAATAATTTACTATGAAAGTTAGATTTTATCAGGCGATGGTCATGTCCTATTAACTCCTCTCGACTATAGCCACTTAGCCGGCAAAAATTATCATTCACATCGATAATGCGGCCTTTTAAATCTGTTACACTCACAAGATTGTGCTGATCCATAGTCAGTAAATAGTTATCATTTTCTAATTCGGTATTTTTAAGGTCTTGATTAAGTCTGGTAATCCAGCGTGTGCGCTTGGCTTTGGCGATAATTGAAGCAAAAAAAGGTTTTGGATCTATTGGTTTAATATAATAATCGTCGGCCCCAAAGTTCAATGCTTCAAAGTGTTTTTGATCTGAGGTTTCTTGTGATACGAATATAATAGGCGTAAAAGCCCAGTGATTGTCTTGTCTAATTATCTGCGCCAACTCAATACCTGAACAATCAGGCATATAAAAATCGAGTACTATGACATCGGGATTAAATTGATTAAGTTCTTTAAGGATGTTTCTTGGTGATAATAGTGCTTTAGCATTTAACCCCATTTTATCAGCAAGCACTGCATGGTAAGTACAAATAGACTTATCATCATCAACAAAAAGCACTCTTAATTTATTAGCTTGAACTTTGTTAACAAAACCATTTATAGCTTGTACCAAATTATTTGTGTCGAGTGGTTTTTGAAATAATCTTTTTCCTTTGGCTCTAGCCACTGACAACTTAACATCAAAGTCATCTATATCAGTAACGAAAATAGTAGCAGGGAAGTGATCATATGTTTGCTGTAGCTGTGTTACTACTTTTGCACTATCATTTTTTCTTGTAACACAAGTTGCAACAATACTTGCACTGGGTAGGGTAACATTACATTTATCAGAAAATTCTTGTAGTGAGGTGAATATGGTCACAGCAAAGTTCTGCTCTTTTAATTCGTATATTAATCTAGTGTCAAAAAAACATTCTGGACCGACTAAATATATTACAAACTGATTTGTTAATTGACCTTTTATACTTGATTGAGAGGATTCTTGACTTTCACACCACTCTTGCACATTGGCATATATGTCAGCAAAAGCCTCATCTACCTCTGCTCTAATCTGCTCCAATGCAATATTAGATATGTCTTGAACATTCATTAGTTTATTGAATAGTAAGCCCAACTGATTAGTCACTTGCCAAATATTCATGGCATTTCGTGATTTGCTTGACTCTGCTATTTTTAAGGTTTTATAACAAAGCGTGGTTAGGTCTGATTGTTTAATGTCAATACAAGCTACTTTTTGCCAAAGTGTTTCAATCCCTTGTACTTCACCTTTAACTCTTCCCTTAAAGGCGGCATTTAATGATGCTTCTAATTGAGTATTTTTCATCTGTTATTATTAGTTATTTCCACTATTTTTTGAATCTAATGAAGTATTGACCATAAACGGTGATAATGCGAATGGTCTAAGGGAGCACTTATCTCAGCCTTTATGTGTTATATAAGTTGTTAAGCTTTACCTAATTTAGAAGAACCTTTATTTTTGCTAATAACTCTTCAGTTGAAAATGGTTTTTTAAGTACTACATCAGCTTTGGTTAATTTTTTTGCTTGATTAAGAAGTCCATCAATATCACTTTTCGTTCGACTATAAATTGTTCCACCACCAGAAATAACAATGATCAAAAGAGCAGGGAAATTTTTTGATAAATAATTACACAATTCAAAACCGTCCATGTCGGGCATTAAAATATCTGTAATTACTAGGTTGATATCTTGTTCAGTAAGTACTTTGATCGCTTCGTTACCATTCCTTGCTTGGTGAACAATAAAGTTTTCATCTTCTAACAAAAAACTAAGTTCTCGCCTCACACCTTCAATATCATCAACAACTAGAATTGAATTATTCATATTTACCTCATTATAATTTAAAACATTAAGTGTCAGCCCCTAAATTGCCAAGTATATAAAATACATTACAGTGACCATTATAATTGACTATTTATCCACTATACTTGTTGCTTTTGGGAGTCGTAAGACAAAGCTGCTATGCTTCGCTTCTGTATCATAAAATAGCTCACCATGATGCTTTTCAACAATTGAAGCACAAATGCTTAAACCTAACCCCGTCCCTTTACCAACTTTTTTAGAGGTGAACATAGGGTCAAAAATTCTATTTTGAATGTTCTTAGGGACTCCATTTCCGCTATCTTCTACCACAATGATGGTTTTGAGTTTAGTTTCAGAAATGAAAATATTAATCCACTTTTCATTTTGCAGTTCTATAGCATCAAAGGCATTATTTAATAAGTTAATTAACACTTGGCTTATTTGCAGTTTTTGACAAAAAATAATGCTATTGCTGCTTTGATTTTGGTATTCAACCTTCAGTAAGATAGAATTTAGTGCAAACCGCTCTTTACTCAAATTAATAACACTTTCAATGATGTTTTTTATTGGTTCCTTCTCAAATTTGTCATCAGATGAGCCTCGAGATAGCTTTAACAAATTTTCAATTAACTCTGACACATGGCAAATACTTTTTTTAATATCAAGCATGGCAAGGGGGATATTGTCAGGTTTACCTTTTTTGGCGCGCCTTATTATGCGGTCTGCGATCAAATTAACTTCAAGAATTGGGCTGTTTATTTCGTGCGCCATACCACTCGCTAATTCCCCTAATGATGCCATTCTGCTTGCTTTTTCAGCATTCTTTTTGGCTTGTATAAGTAATTTAGTTCGACTTTCTACTTCACTTTCTAGCTCGTGTGAATAACGCTCTCTAATTTGATCTAACTCTGCTTTATCATTGGTTATCTTGTTGATCGCTTTGATGAAAGTTGAAATAATATAAATGATGGTGAGCGCAACTATTGCTAGTAATATTATTAAATTTTGATAGAATTTTTTGTCATTTAATTTACTTTGAACAATCAGCTCTGCTCTTAAATTGTTATGTAAAGTTATGGCTTGCTGCATATTGATAAGTATAGGTGCTAGCATATTTTTGTTATTGAGTGATATGTCTATACCATCAGTTTTGTTGATAGAGCGTTGAAAAAATATAAATTTTTTTGATATGAGAGAAGTTATTGCTTCAAGCTGCTCATTGCCGAATTCATCTTGTAAATCAATAATAGCACTTAAATCTAGGCTTATTTTCTGTAGAACGGTGTGTATATCAATAAAACTATTTTTAAACAGCTGAGCTGACTCTGGTAAGTATTTAGTTAAAATGACGTTTTCAATTAAGCGACATTTTTCCATGGCCTCGCTATATAAAGAGCTGCTCTGTAAGTGATAGTTGTTTGAAAGTGTTACCGTTAATTTGTTTTGGTTAATTTGCCACATTATGGTGCTAAAAGTCATTATCAGTAATATGACAAGTGAGAAGGTTCCCCGGAGAATAACTTTACGTATACTTATAACCCAAGGGATGTTTAAGTTGTTGTTCATTTACGGGTAACCAATAGCTTTTGTTTGATTGCTACCCCTTTTAAGACGTTAAAGTCCTTTGCTCTAGCAGGTAGAAAGTAACTTGCTCCTAATTTGTCTAATACCTTTTTGTGCTTTGAATCATTTTGAGAAAGTGACAAGAATGCATTACGTAAAAGGTTAGTGATATGTTCGCTTAAGTTGGCCTGAACAGCCCAAACATAATCAGGATAGGGAGGTGACTTCCAAATTACTTTTATTTCATTTGCTGATACTCTGTTTTCTATTAGCATTTGTGTATAAACAATCGAGTTGACAGCGCCAGCTGAAACTATGCCATCTCGAATATCGTAAATAGTTTGATCATGACCTCCAGAATAATTGACTTGTTTAAAAAAATCTTCAGGATCGATCTGATATTCTGTTGCTAAATAATGCCTAGGCATTAAATGCCCTGATGTTGATAAGTTACTGCCAAATGTAAACGGCTTGTCAGCTAATTGTTCTATTTTATTAATATTACTTTCCCCTTTAACTACGAACCAAGAGCTGAATCTAGTATCTGCTTCACGCATGACTAAAGCTTTTGCTTGTGAATTG